>MRWF01004575.1_pt1 | contig 66658 bp, 59 predicted proteins | sample 1013331 | NCBI WGS metagenome assembly MRWF01 (sample SAMN06117577, study PRJNA244670) | biofilm metagenome | biome: Water; feature: Cathode Biofilm; material: Biofilm; isolation source: microbial consortium enriched at the cathode of a solar microbial fuel cell | place: USA: District of Columbia ... | reverse complement strand
CCGCCGGGCAATGCTCCGGCGGCTACGGCCCAGATACGCCTTCGCCACCTGCGCAATGCCCTCAGTGCCTTCACTTCCCGTCTGGCCCCTCCGTTCCCGCCACCGCCTCGCACTCGCCCAGCTCGGCTGGTTGCTACGAGCCCTTTAATGGCAAGCTAACGGATTTCGACACGATCCGGCGAATAACATAAAAGGTCAATAACGTTGCCTTAGTCGGCTTTTGTCATGCTGCGGCAAGGATTAAGACTTTAATAATGCACGCTGATCGTGCTGATAGACGTACCTCTTTATGCTGAGGACAGTAATGTCGGAATGTATACAAGGCTTTGGCTGATTCCGTTAGAAGCCTCAGCATAAAATGAAATCAGAATTGGCGTAAGCACGACTAATTAGAAGTTAAAACCCGATAAAATAGGCTTCCTGAGGTTTTTCAGTTCGAACTAAAACTCTTGATCTGAAGACGCTAGATCATCGAGCACGGGCATTTTTTCGAGTTTTTCTCCGTTCAAACTTCTTACTATCAGTTTAACCGCGTCAGTTGATATGCCCTTAAATGCATCGATTAGCTCTTCTCTAGGAATCTGGTCAGCGTTCGCCTCACTACCGCGATAGGCCTTCTCTCCAAATACAATCACTGTATCGCGCCAGATGACCTGGTGGTTATCTGCTCGTCGCGCGATCCCCATGACCCTAATAAACGGTCGATATGATTTGACAAATCCAAACTGTTCTTTTCCTTGGCGCATTCCAATACCATATGCCATCTTCATTACTGCAATGGTTGGGCTGTCGCTCGGTAAAGCCTCTGCAATAGCAGTGCAACTGCCCGCATCGGAACATTTAACGTATTCAACGGATTTGACTGTTATATCAGCATTGTCGTTAAAGACTAAGCTTAGTAACGTGCTTGACTTCGTGCCTTGTCTCAATTCCTTAATGAAATGTTGGCTGACATCAAAAGCACCAAGCAGTTTTTCATATTCATTGCTCTCGAGGCGTCGATCGTTCCTGCCTTCATAATTGCCGAATGCATACCAGCCTAAGGGTCCATCAATAAAAGGCTTAAATATGCCCATAAATCGTGGTTGAAAATAGGTGTTGGTATAAGCAACAGCTAGCGTGTTTCCCTGTTTTGCCGGCAGCTTGTCCGAATTGATCTGAACTGGTGTGTGTATTGATGCGCAGCCACCACTGAAAAGGACGACTAATAATAAAAACGAATGCTTAGCAATTGGAATCACCACTGCTATCCTCATTAATATAGAGGTAAAATATATCATACATTACGAGCAATTGGATGGCGATGAGGGCAATATAAATGGGTTTACCTTGAGACTTTTTCCCACCAAATGATGGGTTCTGTAAATGAAGAAACATATCCTGAGTTCTGACTTTTGGTCGTTTGCCCTGTTTTAAATCAATTAAAGTTATAGGCGGCTGAGGCTGCGCAACTGTTATTATCACTAAGGATCCATGTACGAAGTTATATGCTCGCTCACGCTCGCCCATCCGCCTCCCCCGCCCACCTGCCCGGCCCCCTAGTTGGTCCCGGGCCGTCAGCCGCCGCCCTTGGTCTCAACTGGCAAAGCTTCTCCCGGCGCCGATGCACCGGGGCCGGGCGGGCGGTGTCGCGGGCTTGAGCCATGCTATTGCTCGAACGACTTAATGCTCCAGATGACAGTAAGTGGGTCGTCGAATGTCTTCTCGAAAAATTCTCTGGCCTCTATCTCCGGGTACGTCTCGGGAACGAAGGCGTTTATGATCAATTGTTGCTGGGCGTCCAGTAATAGTCTGAGGTTCACGCCGCACTTCTCGCAGACGAGGATTGCATCGCCAGAGCCAAAATATTTCTTTGCTTTAAATTGGCCACAGCCCGGGTGAGCAAGTTCGAGTTCTTCTAGGGTGGGCAAAGGCTCGGCGTGGTATTGGTAGTATTTCATCGAAATCTTTCGGTTCATCTGGTAACCCTTTTAGTTAAGAATGAACGGGCTACCATAGCGAAACACGCGCGGGGCTTTTACTATCATGCCGCTTTTTACTGTTGCTTCCGGACGTGCGAGAGCCAAGCGATTTCTAGCCATTTCTCGTGATTCAGCCCAACCATAGGCAACCGCAGTCATTCCGCGGCTGGGCAGTTTTCCCCAGGTACTTGCTGGCGCGGACCGTCTGGCGATGATGAACGTTAGTATTTTTCCTTAATCAAATCCGCCCCTTCGTTCCGTGCATTGTTGACCACAGTGCTTACTGGATAGCACTCCATCTTCGCAGGCGGGTAGGGTGTGAGCAGGTCGCGAAGCGTGTTCGTGTTGTGGTTGTCCGGGTCGAGCCAAGTATCGTAACCTTTGGTCGAAAGTATCACCGGCATCCGGTCATGGATAGGCTCGATGAGTTTGTTCGCCTCGGTCACGATAATCGAGCAGGAATCAATCACCTCGCCCTCCGGACCCTCCCAATGCTCCCACAGCCCGGCGAAGGCGAAGATGTCGGTATCCTTCAGCCGGATGTTGTAGGGCTGCTTGCGCCCCTTCTCTTTGCGCCACTCATAGAAACCACTTGCCGGAATCAGGCAGCGGCGCTTCTTGAACGCCTCGCGGTAGGCAGGTTTCTCGTGCACCGTGTCGGCCCGGGCGTTGATCATACTGTATTTGAGCTTCTCATCCTTGGCCCAGAAAGGGATCAGCCCCCAGTGCAGCAGCGCCAATTCCCGCCCGGCGTCCTGCTGCCGAACGACGGGAACGTCCTGGGAGGGTGCGATGTTGTAGCGTGGCGAAAAATCGATTTCATTCAGCACGTCGAAATAATCAACTAAGGCCTGGGCGTCGGTGATGATGTTATAGCGTCCGCACATTAGAATATTATAAATACCTCGTGCATGGCTGTCGCCCTTATGCGTTCTTTTTAAACAATTTCCTGCGAAATACAATCAGAGCTAAAAAAGTACATAGTCCGGCTAGCAGCAATGCCAGTTGCCCATAGGTCAGGGTGGGCTCATTAATGATCACAAGCTGTTTGTCCGGCGAAAACAGCTGTTGTGCGGCTTTATGTATATCCGCCGGTGTTAGGGCCGTGATGCGTTCCTCTTCGTCCACGAAATCCCCGTAAAGCTTCAGCTCAAATGCAGAATTTGCATAGTAGTCAGCGATGTCGCTGTTGGCCTCTATCCCCTGTACCCGGCTTAGAAGCTCTTGACGTTTGACGGCTTCAAAGCTTGATGCGTCCAGCGGGTCGGTTCGCAGTTTGTCGAGTTCTCGCTGGATGATCGCTGTCGCATCCTGTACGTGCTCGAGATCTACATCAGCACTAAGTAGAAGTGCGCCGTGTTCGAGGTTATTGACCAGTTCAACTGAGGGCGCATACGCCAGGCCAGATTCGGTTCTCAAGGCGTCATAGAGGACGAAGTCCAGATATGTTGCGATCAAAGTGTGGGCATAATAATCACTACCCCGAAAACCATTTGTAGGGAAGGCCAACGCGATCCAGGCATCACTGCCTAACGGAGGGTTGAGGGTGCCCGAGAGGCGTAGCGGTCCGGTGTACGCTGTTGCCAGTCTCTGTGATACGCGAGAAACCGTAGAGGCGGGTAACCGACCGAAGGTCTGTATGATTTTCTCCCTGACACGGTGTGGCAAAAAATCACCCACGACGATCAGTGTCATGTTGTTAGGAACATAATAGCGATTGAAAGTCGCCACGATATCGTCTCGTGTAATATTTTCGGCAGTTTCCTTACGCGTGCAGCCTTGAGATAAAAATTGCGCGGCTTTGTCCAGTCCCGATTTGCCAATCCCATTGTCGTAAAGCCAGGCATCCAAGTTAGAGGGCTTTCCCCCGCTCTCGCGGTGGATGATGTCGCGGGTAACGGCCACGCGCTCCTCGCTCATGGTCGAATCCGTTACTATCTCATAAAGGAGATCCAGCCCTTCATCCGTATAGGGGCTGTAGAGATCGACTTCATATATTGTGTCGTCCGTCGAAGTCGTTGCGTTCCAATACCCCCCGTAATCGCGGATAAGCGCGTCCAGCTCCGCTTCTGTGTGATTGGAGGTGCCCGCGAATAGTAAATGTTCAAGAAAATGCGGAGTTTCTCGCCTGCCGCAGGGGAAGTCGGAAAATCCTACACCCACCGCCAATCTAATAGAAACGGTACGAGCAGTGTCGCGGGGTTTGAGAATGACTTGAAGGCCATTATCAAAGGTCTGGTGCTCTACATCGTATAGGCCGGGCGGGCTATACACTCCTGCCCATACCAAGGTGATCGAATAAAATAAAAGAAATAAACCTGATAATACCGAACGCAGCATCATTTTTCGTTGACTCACTACCGTGATATGCCCCATCGTCCTTATCGGCCGCTTTGGTATATGTATCCAGTAAAAGCTTCATAATATGGCTTGTTAAGCCGATATATTTCTTATTGGTTGGCTTATAGTAAAAAGGGGATTACCAATGAGATTCGCAATAATGACGTTATTTCTGGGGCTTGGATATCTACTGCAAGTATTTGGCGGCATAGCTCTGCTCGCGATATTCATTTTTGGAATATATACACTATTCACAACTTCGATGGCGACTGGCCTTATGTTGATTGGTGGCGTCGTTGTTGGTGCGTGGATCCTCCAAATTATTTCAGCATTGTTAATTACGATAGGAACAGGGGCGGCGGCAATTGGAATTAAAGATGAGGAAAACTAACTCAGCTAAATTGAATTAGTTTCGGCTGAGCGCGTAGTACTTTATTCCCGCCACAATAGTTTCAATCGGTAGATCCGGGCTAGGTATTTTCCACCCGCGGGAGACCCATCTCTCCGAATTGACCATCTGCTCCTCAGTCAAAATGGCTACAGGTGGCGATGCCTCTGGCCATGCCAGCTCAGAAAATAAGTCGTCTTCGCCCGGCAAATAATACTCCGTGTCTGGTGCTGGCGCGCCAGATTCCTGAAGTGCAGAGACCAGATCTCGGAGGCAAGGGGATACGTTTGCGCGTACAAGAACCCATGGACTCATGTCCTTTGTTCTTGGTGTTGATGCGGTTTCGGTAAGCGCGCCAGACGTCTCGATCCGTGTCCGGATCTTTGCCCCAAAACTACCTAATGAAGGTGACTTGTTGAGGCCGCATTTATTTAGGTCTGCGTCCATCATCGACTTATTCTTTATGGGATTGAGGAAAGGTGACTCCGTACCTTTGTCCGTTAACATGTACAGGCAGTGCTCAGCTCGAGTCATGGCTACGTAAAATAGCCGTCGCTCTTCTTCAAGCACAGCATGGGGTGTCACGCCAAATAGTTCGAACAGAAGGTTATCCGGATGTATTTTTGGAAATTGCCGCCATGTGACATCCAGAATAATGACTCGGTGCGCTTCTTGGCCTTTCGAACTATGCGCAGTCATTGTGTTAATACACTTTTCTAGACTCTCTGGCTTCACCTTTCTGAGGGTAGACAATATCTTGATCAGCCGAGCTCTGAAGTCTGCTAGCTCGATTCCATAGACTTTGCCGGTGCGGGCCAATAGTATGGTTTTCTGATCCGGTGAACCAAGAATAATCTGTGTACATTGCTTCAATGCCTGTGCTTGCCGTAACGCGAACTCGGACGGGTTTTTCCCATCAGATCGTGGTAAAAGATATAGATAGTCGGACTCTCGCTTCTCCCGAAACTGATCTCCCGGCCGGAACTCAATCCAAACATCACCGAGATATTTCGTTTCAATATGCCCCTGTGCTAATCGACTGACCTTTGCCGGAGTTCCGCGTCCGTTCATCAGTTGGTTTCCGGCGGTGACAACTGACCGATTACTTCGGTAGTTGGTCGTAACTCCAACTGTCTCTGCGTTAGGAAAGTATTCGCCAAATCGCTCATAAAAACGAAGTTCTGCCCCGGCAAAGGCGTTGATAGCTTGCCAGTCGTCACCAACCGCCACTAATCGGATACTTGGGTTGGCCCTTAAGATTGCGCCAAGCATTCTAAAATACAGTTCGGAGAAGTCTTGGAACTCGTCCAACAAAATCCACCTAAGATTGCCAAGTGGTTGCATTCGGCCCTGCCCAAGGTGAATACTGGCCGATGATCCGCGGGCCTCTACCTCCTCAGCCGCTTGCACGAGGAGGTCATCAAAGTCCATGGCTTGATGCTCGTCTAACATATCTTCATATTCACGGTACGCGCGCAAGGCGAGTTGATGGAACATCCTGGCACGGGGCTCCTTGTCTGGCTTTTCCGCAATGCGGCAGGCGATTACGTCGGCCGACCAGCCGCGCTTTTTGGCGCGCTGAATGAACTGCATGAATAGCTCTGCCATCCGGGATATGGCGAAGTCTTTTTCGAAGACACGGCCGATGATCTCGTCCTTTGGAAGTCGTTGGCACCGGATGCCGGCTCTTTGGAGAACGCTCCTTATCCGGCTCTCAAACGTCTTTCGACCATCTAGCGCCAAGCCGGCATGCGTTTCTAGCAGTGGCTTACCCTTTGATTCCCAAAACGCTCTTTTGTCCAAGATTTGTTTCCGGTATTGTTCTGTGGATATATCCCAATGTTCTGGCAGATCCGCATTACGATTCTCCGGGTCGATCGCCCAGTGCTCAAGGATGTAATCATGTCCGTTCGCGACGATGGAAAAATCGGGCTTGTATGTCGCGCCGTCCAGGAAGTCGCTTTTCCATTCCCAAGCGCGTTCGTACCGATACTCGATCCCATGTTCGAACAGAAAGTCGGCGATGAACTTCTCGCCGTTGGATTTTACTCTTTCACCGCGTAGAGTTACCAACTCTAAAGCCCGGCGAAATTGCAGATATTCTTTGGGCGGCAGGTCTCGACCGATATTTTCAATCTGCTCTAGTTCCTTCCGAAAAAACTCAACCATCGCTTCCTTGAATGCGGGGTTTAGGATTCGTTGCATCATGCGCTGAACGAAGCGGCTCTGTTCGCGGGCAGAAGGATGGCCGCCAGTATCAAATAGCAGTTTCCGTTTGGGCTTGACGAGCTGGTAGGCAAGGCTGTGGAAAGTCCTGGCGTTTTGATAGTCAGGGATGCCACTTGTCTTCTGGATACGGTGCTTCACCTCAACAGCAGCAGCCTTGTTGAAGGCCAAAATCATGACCTGATTAGGCGTCAGACGCTCATCACGTATCGCCAATGCCGCGCGCGCACACAACGTACGTGTTTTTCCTGATCCGGCTCGAGCCTTGATTAGGACACGAGATTCGGGGCGTGCATTGGCTCGCTCCTGCTCTTCATCTAATCGCATTCCGATGGCAGTGAGATGACTGCGCACCTTCGGAAGTTTAAGTGTGATGAAATCGTCTGTAGAAAATTCCACGAACTCAGCACGATTGTTATAAATGGTGTCCAGATCTGCCATTGATCCATTGCGGAAGGTATTAATGAAGTGATGCATGAACTGCGCTTCTGACTTTGCGGCTTCATAGTCGATTCGAGCCCACCAGTCAGCGCAGCTGGCCTCGTAACAATGATCGGCTTCACGGTAATTGGCCTCATCAAGTAGTCCCTGAACTTGTTCGCGAATTTTCCTGCGTGCTACGGCGATCTTGCGAGCATCTTCTTCTGCGACCTTCCGAGCTTGCTCTTTCTTTGCGCGGGATACGGCTATCTGGTATTCAGCGACCGGCCACCATTCGACGCACTCATTGCTATATAGATTATCTGCCTTGGTATATTCGCATACGTTCAGAAGATCTAGCACCTCTGCTTTTAGTTGCCGCCGTGCTTCAATGCGAAGATCTTCCTCCACAGAAATTAAACTATCCAATGGGATCCCGCTGAAGGATCCGTTTGGAAAAATTGCTGTACAGTGTCCATCAGGATGAATCTCAATGAGCTCTCCAATCCCGAAATCTGGACGTGACTTGTGTCTAACTCGTTCGCCTTTATTCATTTACGCCCCACATCCCACCACTAGTTGAGGCATCGCTTGCGCGCAAGATCAAGGATAACCTGTGGGTCCGTTTCCATAACCAAAAGTCCACTCCCTCATTCAAATCATCCGATGAAGACTTTCGCGAGGCACTTAGCCCGATCAATCCCAGCGTGATCAATAGCGCCGAGATCGGTTCTGGCACGGAGTGGGCGGTGATCCGCCAAATCTTATCTGCATCGCCCACGAACATGTTGCCACCACCGTCGAACACGAAATCGTTCGGCCCGATGAAGGGCGCATTGCCCTTGCCTGCAAAGCCGGTGGCGAAGGTCTCGAGCACGTTTTGATCATTCAGGAACATCAGAGCGCCTAGGTTGACGTCGCTAATAAACAACCGCCCGCCGAAGCCGATGCCGGTGAACGTGCCGCCCAGCGCGGTGACTTTCCCTAGCTGCGTCCGGTTGCCCAAGGCGTCTGCGCCGTAGACCGTGCCGCTGCCGTGGTCGATGAAATACATCTGGCCGGAGTCGGACAAGGAGATCCCGTAGGGCCCGTTCGGAGCACTCAGACCGGAAAGAAATACCGAATCATTGCCTAAATTGTCGATGCGCGACACGGTGCCGTCGCCGCTGTTGCTGACGAAGAATTCGCCGCCCCAAGCCTCGATGGAGGTGGGGAAGGAAAAGCCCGAGGCGAACAGTGACGTGGAGCCGTCGGCCAACACCTCAAAGACGTCGCCTCGGCTGGACGTGCTGGAGGCAACATACAGCCGTCCATCCGCGTCGAAGGCAAGGTCGGTGGGCTTGTCTATGCCGCTGGCATAGATGTCGAGGTCGGCAGGGCCGTTAAGCTTGAGGATCCGCCCGCCATCATAATCGGCGGCGTACAGATTGCCCTGATCATCCATGGCTAAGCCGGTGACGGCCCCCACTCTTTGGGCAAAGAGTTCCACGGCATAACCATCAGGAACGACCGGCACGGAAACCGCCGCACCGGGCATCAGAAGCAAACACGCGAGGAGTGCCCGGCACCCGCGATGCGTCCTATTGATCAACCCCATGTATCCCCCAAATTTGTGTGTTTATGTTAACCATGGGGGTGGTACCGGCGCAACCGCGTGGCACGCTTTTGTGCCCTGGACATGTTCATACAGGCGGCGCGGAATGCTTCAAAGGCCCTCTCTTCGCTCACTTGTCACAATCATTCTCCACCGCGATGCTGAAATGTTCGTCCCGCTTCCCCGGCAAGCCGTCCTTGCGAAAGCGCTTGCCCCATAGCAAAAACGTCACCTCCTCATCCGAGGCCAGTGTGGACATCCCTTCGACCGCAATCCGAACCGGCTTTCCGCGCTGTTCGACAACGACGATATCCCCGACGGTGACGCCCAATACGTCCTGGCACAGGCTGGCCATCTCCGCCTCGAGTTCCTGCTCCCAGCGTTCCAAGTCGGTATCCACCCGTCGCCAGGCTTGTCTGACCGATGCGAGCGAACCTGCGTCAATCCGGGAAAACCACATACGATCAAAGAGCGCGAGGCGTTCATTCGGCATCGAGCGCTCCATATCAATCGCCGCACTATACAACACGTCGTAAATCGCCCGTGCCTGCATAAGCGCCCGGCAGCGATCCGCATAAGGCCTGAGCCAGGTTCGGCTTATACGGCCGGGCAGGCGCGACGGCTCGCGCGGCATCAGTTCGATCGGGCAGATGTCCTTCACCATAAAGGGTTTGGTCTCGAACTGATGCGTTGTCCAATCGTTGCGCACTTCGCACCGCAACCAAACCTCATGGGCCGAAACGCATAACTGGGCTTGGGCCTGACCGGTTACCCCCGGCATATAGACAATACCGATGTCATGACGCCGTAAAGTTCGCGCACCACCTTGACCCCTACCTTGAACGCCTTCCACTGCTTGCACTGGACCAACAGCTTCTCGCCCGGCTTGGTCAGCACGAGATCCACCCCGCCGTCCGGCCCGTCGCCGCCCAGCTCACGCACATCATAGCCCTGGCGGCGGTAGGCCTCTCCGACCAGCATCTCGAATTCAGACCAGGACATGCCGTCCAGAACAGTGGGCGAATCAACGCTGGCGACGCGGCAGTGAAGCGAAGCACGTTTACTGCGGGCGATAAGCGACATAAGGGCGCCGAGCCCGAAGACAAAGGGCAGGAGGTATTGGAGAAAGGTCGCGAACGTTTTGAGCATTTGCGGCCCCACCACCGATGCGGGTCTATGCCCAGGGTCAGGTGTGATGGCTTGCGAGGCTTCGTGGCTGAAGTAGAGGTAACTAGCAATGGCCAATAGTACCCCAACCCACCAGGGTAGCTTGGACGTGATATCTACCAAATCTTCGAATATGGATTGCCGTCTCGGCATCGGACCCCCATCCCACCATTGTCGGTTTCCCCGCCCAATAGACCTGAATGTTGGCACATCACGGCCGGGATGCAAATCACGTCGAGCAGACCTGCCAAGACTTCTGTAATTATTACATTGCCCACGACTCCCTCTCCTACTGGGTGGTGTTAGTCTGCGCCGCTGCGACCTTTTGCTCGGATCTGGTGTGCTCCGGCGATTTTGGACGACAAAGATGATGCCCTTGGGTCATAATCACACCAAGACCACATCCTTAAGACCGAGCCAAGGACATCTGCCCTGCCAGCCTCGATGCCTCCCGTAAGGCGAGAAATCCCGCCTATCGCGACTTTGTCCAGACACGGCGCGCTCAGGACCACGGAGGATTAGTGGACGGCATTGAAGTCTATTCAGTAGCCATCGGAAGACAACAAGGAAGGGTTTGTGCAGTTGTTGATTACCATACGGGGGATAAGAGCATGAGTGATGCGATAAACCGTGAAGCGGATATTCGGACGCTTATGGCCCAGACCGGCATGTCGCGGACAGAAGCTGCATTTGTGCTCGCCATTGAGAGTGGCGAAATCGCTGGCGATATCATCGAACTTGGGGTAAGTGACGAGGCTCCTGAGACTGTTGCACGGCCGGGCCAACAACGAACCGAACGTCATGACCTGGATAACGATTGAATACGTGCTTGGCTTTTATGGTGAAATCCAGGCTTGATGCCCGACTATAGCAGCCAATCTTGCCGCATTGGTGACTGCCAGGAAATAGTGGCAGACGATTTAGGGAAAATCATGCTGGCGGGGGACTGGGAGCGCCCGGAAATGCCTGCCATTTACGCCCGAAAACTTGCGCCTGATAAAGGAGCGATGGCTGAGCTTGTTAAGCGGCAAAATCGACAAATGATAATATAAACCGTAGTTGTCGCGGCCTAATCTGGCAGTTACTTATTATTTTGCAGGATTCATTTTCCGCCAAGTGAGAGACGGTGTCCTACCAATTAGGGTTCAATTGCCTAGATTGTTGGGCTGATGTTTGATAGCTTAGTTAGCGCCCCATCAATCATTCTTGTAGCCTCAGTCAGCTCTAAATCTGTAGTCTCAAAACCAATACTAAACCGTATAACTGAGTCTGCGTCTTCACTGGTTAAGCCGATGGCTTTAAGCACGTGAGACGGCTCCGGAATTCCCGACGTACATGCCGAGCCGGTTGAGGCTGCAATATTTGGCTGAAGTACTGCAAGTATGTCTTGCGCATTGAATCCGGGAAAGCCAATCGAAATGTTTCCAGGGTGACGATGATCCATAGGGGGCCCATATAAATTAGTGTCCCACGATAGTGTTGTGAGCATTGTCGCAAATTTATCTCGACGAATACGTAATTCATTACGCAATCGATCCAACTGGTTTGTACACATATACTCGGCGGCCGCCCCCATTCCAACACATAACGGTGTAGGCAAAGTGCCTGATCGTAATCCTTGTTGCTGACCACCTCCGTATATTAATGGCTCGATGCTATCCTGTAATTCACGGCGAATATAAAGTACGCCAATACCCTTGGGGCCGTACATTTTATGGCCAGATAGACTTAGCAGATCAACATTGTGACCGAAATTCTTCATATTCATGGCTATAGGCGCTTGGGATGCATCGCAATGAAAAACAGCCCCATAAGCTCTAACGGCCTCCGATAGACTAGTGATATTCTGCATGGAGCCGATTTCATTGTTAACGGCCATAATGGAGGCCACGAGCACATCATCTCCGAGCTGCTGCTCTAGGTCGCCTAAGTTAATATGGCCGTTATTATCTACAGGTATGGATTCCACGGTAAATCCGTATTGCCGTTCCAGAATGCGTCCAACGGATAAAACACATTTGTGCTCTATGGAGCTCAGAAGAATCCTCTTTCGCTGAGAACCTTTGAGGACAGCACGTTTGGCTAGGCCTAGCAACGCCAGATTATTCGACTCTGTAGCCCCGGAGGTAAAGACTACTTCATCGTTATCGACACCGATGAGACAGGCAATTTGTTGCGCTGCGCTCTCGATCGCAGCCGCAGATTTCCAGCCAAGCACGTGATCTGATGCGTGCGGGTTAGCGAAGAATTCAGCGAAATATGGTTGCATTTTGAGCATAATTTCGTCTGAGACAGGTGTAGACGCTTGATAGTCAAAATACAGTGTTTTCATGATTTAACAGTAATATCAATGTATTATGAGGTATTATTCTAATTGCCAATCTGCTGAGATTTCGACCGGTTTCTGGGGGAAGCTCCCAGATAGACATTGACCATAGCACACGCCCTATATTAGAGTCACCTGGACGGATCATCCAGGAGAACAAGACCATGGCGCGCGGGCCACTCTACCAACAAGACTACAAGCCTCAATTTTCAGGGCATGAGACCTTTCCGTTACGGTACGGATGGCTAAAGAAGTGCTTTGACCGCGTATCTAAAACCGAGCAAGATCCCGACAACAAGCCCCTATGTTGGGGCGACGATGCCATTGCGCACTTTGGTGTGGGTAAGAATATGGTGTCATCTATGCGCCATTGGGCCACTGTTGCAGGCATTATTGAGGAGCCGTCAGGCACTAATCACGTCAAGACCACTCCGCTCGGCCAACTGCTATTCGGAGACAACGGGGTTGATCCTTATCTGGAGCACCCCAATTCGTTATGGCTGATTCATTGGAAATTGGCAACAGAATGGAAAAAAAAGACGACGTGGTATTGGGCGTTTAGTTACTACTCGGCCGTAACCTTTGAGCGGGACAAATTCATAAAGCGTTTACTGCGTGATTGGCCCAATGCCGCTCAAACTACGGTTAAGAATGATGTGGCTTGTTTTGTTCGCACATATGCGGCGCAACCGTCTTCCGCAAAAGCGGGAAGAGACGACTCTCTTGAATGTCCACTTACAGAACTCGGGCTAATCAAGCCTGTTTCAAAGCGTGATGAATTCAGGTTTGTTCGCGGCCAGAAGACCACATTATGTGACGGCACGTTTGCCTATGCCTTGCTGGAATTTTGGAAGGAGTTCTCCCCGGCGTCTTCAACACTCTCTTTTGAAGCGATTGTGCATGAGCCGGGCTCACCGGGGCGCGTCTTTTTGCTCGATGAAAATGATGTTGCCGACAGGCTATCTCATATAGATAGCGTGACTAATAATGCACTGCGATGGTCAGAGACCGCGGGACTTAAGCAGGTTGTTAGTACTCCTGAGTTTGATTTCGGTAATGCTCTAGATTTTGTTCAAAAGGACTTCGAACGATTAAATGACAGGGAGGCGGCATAGTGGCGTTAGTTGATCAAGTTGCCATCGCCCGACGTTTTCTAAAATCCATTCGCATTGATACGGATTTCGGCGATAAGAATGCTCTTGATGGGTTCATCTGTCCGCAATCTTCCGCCGACATTCTTATATCGATGGCCCAGCATGCCTCTGATGCCGGGCAAGGCGCTTTTACGTGGACCGGCCCTTACGGCAGCGGCAAATCTAGTCTGGCAATCGCGCTGAGTGCATTGCTCAATGGCAATCAGGAGTTACAGAAAGAGGCGGCAAAAGTCTTTGGACGTAAGCTCACCAATGCCATATGGAAGGCGTTTCCGACTGGCTCAAAAGGTTGGCGTGTTCTACCGGTTGTAGGCCGGAGAGACGATCCCGTCGAGGTTCTTGGAGAAGCCTTAAAAGAAGCAGGATACGTTGTCCGTCGCCCCAAAGGGGGCTGGACAGAAGGGCATGTGGTCGACGGCTTAATGGATATTGCGACGAGCAAACCTAGGACGCATGGCGGCTTAATCCTGTTTGTAGATGAAATGGGGAAATTCCTTGAGGCGTCTGCGCAGGATGGTTCGGATGTTTATATTTTCCAGCAACTCGCAGAGGCTGCCTCCCGAAGCAATGGCCGTTTTTTGTTCGTCGGTGTTTTGCACCAAGCCTTTGACGAATATGCACACCGTCTTTCACACGAGCTTCGTGATGAATGGGCGAAAATTCAGGGACGCTTTGTTGACCTGCCAGTCAACACAATCGGCGAAGAACAGATAGACCTGATATCTCGTGCGATTGAATATAATAATGTGGCTCCTCGCGCTAAGGATCAATCTAAAGCTGTTGCCAAGATAGCTCGAAAGGATCGCAGTCAGGATGCCGACCGTCTAGCGGAGATGCTAAAAAATTGTTGGCCGCTACATCCGGTTGTTGCCTGTCTGCTCGGACCGATTTCCCGTCGCCGGTTTGGTCAAAACCAGCGCAGCATTTTTGGTTTTCTCAATTCGGCAGAACCGAATGGCTTTCAGGACTACTTACGTTCGGCTGATGAGGAAGACCTCTATACACCTTCGAAACTTTGGGATTACTTACGCGCCAATCTGGAGCCTTCCATTCTCGCCTCGCCGGATGGTCACCGTTGGGCGCTCGCCGCAGAAGCATTGGAGCGCTGTGAAGCTTTGGGAGGTGATGGATTTTTAGTTGATCTTCTAAAAACGATAGCCGTGGTTGATCTCTTTAAAGAGCGCTCCGGTCTCGTTCCAAGTTTTGGGCTCATCCAGACATGCTTTCCTGATGTTAGTGCGAAGGATCTCAAGGCTGCACTGGAGAGGCTGGATAAATGGTCCCTGACTATTTTCAAGAAGTTCCAGAATGCACACGCCATTTTTGCCGGTAGTGACTTCAATATTGATCAAGCCGTAGGCGTGGCACTCGACGAAATTGATGAGCTTGATTTTGATGCACTCAAATCATTGGCAGGGTTACAGCCCATTCTGGCTAAACGCCACTACCATGAAACCGGTGCTATGCGGTGGTTTGATGTGAATATCACGCCAGCCAAAGATGTCATGGATGTGGCGACTCGCTTTAAACCCAAGAATGGCGTCATCGGCGAATTCCTGCTTGTGGTGCCGACCGAGGGTGAAGAGGAAGGGCACGTTAAAACACTTTGCCGGGACGCAGCCAAATTGAGCGACCAATGGGACATCGTGGCAGGCTATTCACCACGAGCCTGGTCGGTTGTAATGTTGGCCCGCGAATTATTGGCGCATGATAAAGTGAATAATGATCATCCGGAGCTAGCGGGTGATCCTGTTGCGCGGCGAGAGGTCACAGCAAGACTTGCAGACTTGCAGGCACAGTTGGAAACCGAACTCACGAAGTCCCTCGATAAGGCCGAATGGTGCCGAAAACATCATTCTACAAAACACTATCGCCAGTCTGATCTGAATAGCCTCGCCTCCGATCTAGCAGAAAGACGTTATGATCAATGTCCAAAACTTCACAATGAGCTTCTGAACAGACAAAAGCCCTCCAGTAGTGCTATTGCAGGGCAAAACGCTCTCTTGCGGCACATGATCACAAGAGAGGGCGAACCACGTTTGGGAATTGACGGTTATCCGGCAGAAGGCGGTCTTTACGCCTCGTTGCTGGAAGCCACAGGGCTGTACTCAGAAACAAAAGACGGGTGGCGCTTTGTAGCTCCCTCCGATAATGAGGCGGATACATATAGGCTCTTTCCTGCCTGGAATGCAGCCATCCAGTACATAAAGAAGAATAAAAAACGCTCGGTTGCCATCTCAGAGCTTTATGCTCTCTGGGCGGAGCAGCCATACGGGATTAAGGATGGATTGATGCCGGTTCTGTCGGTCGCGTTTATTCTCACTCAGCGGGAGAATCTTGCTATCTATCGGGAAGGTATTTTCCGTGCGCGGTTTGATGATGTCGATGTTGAGTATATGGCCAAAGATGCCGAGACGATCCAACTGCGCTGGATGGACCTGAATAAGATTTCACGTCGCATGCTATCCGATATGGCCGACGTTGTACGAGACCTTGATGAGAAAAACGAACTAAAACACCTACAGCCGATTGATGTAGCCCGTGGTCTTGTGGCGATCTATGAAAAATTGCCGAACTGGACGAAACGGACAATGCGTCTTTCAGCAAGAGCTATTCAAGTCCGCGACATTTTCAAGCGCGCGCGTGACCCGAATAAATTTTTGTTTGACGATATCCCTGCACTGGTCAATTCCAAAAAAACCGACATATCCGACAGAGACGACATTCGTAATATCGTCTCGATAGTGAAGGAAGGGTTGCAGGAGTTGGTGCAGGCATATCCTCTTATGGTTCATCGGCAAAGGGACATGCTTCTTGCCGAGCTACAGGTTCCTAACCTTTCACGTCAGTCTCTCTTGGAGCTTCGTGAGCGGGCTGAGAATGTTAAAGAACTTGCCGGAGATTTCCGTTTAGATGCTTTTGTCGGGCGCTTGGCTCAATTTGAGGGAGATGATGAAGGCTTCGAGGGCATTGCAAGTCTTGCAGCAAACAAGCCGCCCAGAGATTGGGTTGACCCGGATATGGATCGAGCATCTATCGAGCTAGCGGATATGGCGCAGAAGTTTCTCAGAGCCGAAACTTTCACACGGATCAAAGGACGCCCGGAAAAGCGCCAAGCGATGGCGGTTTTGGTTGGAATGGAAGGCAGACCGGCCCCGCTACTGGAAGAGTTTGATGTGATCGACTCGGATAGGGATGCCATTAACGATCTTATCGACCGGGTTTCGAAAACGCTTGATTCAGTTGATACCAATAGCCGAAGCATTATTCTTGCCGCCTTGGCAGAGCTGAGCGCCCGGTATATGCAGGCTCCCGAGGTGGAGAAACGAAAAACAGGAAACGGAAAGGTCGCATAGGATATGTCTGGAAATGAGATGCACGTTCTGGGATTGTCCGGCGGTCGAGATAGCGCTGCACTTGCTGTTTACATGCGGCAGCACCACCCGGACATTGAAATTGAATATTTCTTTACCGACACAGGTAAGGAACTCCCCGAAGTATACGAGTACCTTGGCAGGCTAGAAGGATTCTTGGGCCAACGTATTCGCAAGCTAAATCCCGACAGAGATTTTGATTTCTGGTTAAAACAATACAACGAATTTTTACCTTCAGCACAGACGAGGTGGTGTACACGACAGTTAAAGCTGAGACCATTTGAGCAATGGGTTCGGCCTTTGCTCGAAGAAGGTAAAATAATATACAGCTATGTTGCAATTCGTGGCGATGAAGAATATCGGGAGGGTTATTCTTCGAAAGATGAAAATCTGATCATTAAGTTACCCTTCAAAGAAGCCGGGATAGATAAGGCTGGCGTGCTGGATATTTTGGAGGGGGCCGGTCTCGGGCTTCCGCATTACTATTCTTGGCGAACACGCAGTGGCTGCACCTTTTGCTTCTTTCAGCAAAAAATTGAATGGGTGCGCCTAATGGAGCGCCATCCCGAGGCGTTCGAAGAAGCTAAAGCCTATGAGAAGAACGCTGTTGATCACGGCTCTCCGTTCACCTGGAGTCAGGGCGAATCTTTGGATGAGCTGTCTAGGCCGGAACGTGTTCAACAAATCAAAGAAGATCATGAACAGCGTCTTGCCAGGCAGAAAAGCAAATCCCAACCGAACCCGCTACGGTCAGATAGCGAGCCTTTGGATATTGATGATCTATATGGTAAGGCCAAGGTGTGCCTTGCTTGTCACAAATAAATGGCGGAAATTTGATAAGTAATAATTAGTGCATGTAGATGAACCCTGAAAATATAGTTGCAGCAATTGAAAAGTTTTTCTTTGAGATCATCGGGCAACTGTTGCCTGGCTTTCTATTCCTGGTCGGCTTGTACTTTGTTCTTCCAGATGCGTTCGTAAAAAGTTATACACCTTCAAATAGTCTCGGATATTGGAGCCTTGTCGGTGCGTCGTATGCAACAGGTAGCGCGCTCACGGCGCTTGGGAGCTACATTATTATCCCGCTATATCTTCGTATTGTAGCAAGTACACTTATTTCTTGGGTGCTTTCGAAACGTATTAAAGATATGCTTTTATCAAACGCGGAGATTGATAAAAAGCTACGGCAAGGTGCGGCGTTTCAATTCATTAAGGCTCAGTATCCCGAGAATGCATCGCTGCGCACATTAAGGAATGTGGCGATGTCATCCATAAACTCATCTGACAAAGAAACTACGATCAGATTTATGTTTCTCAGTCTTTTGAGCCAGGGGATTGCAACAAGCATTCTTCTCCTTGCTGTTATCCAATCAGTCGTTTGGTTGCCGACATATATGAGGATTTTGGAGGGGGTAGGCTCCACAGCAGTACTATTCATGACTGCGCTAATTGTCGCACTACCATTTATCCTGAGAGAGCGCGAGTTTTTTGATCGGGCTCGTCGCCTGCCAATAGACAGTTATTTTGCAACCCTGAAGCCGACGGTCTCTGCCGAGAACCCAGGCCAGCCAATGAAAACCGTATATCTGTCTGGCGGTCATTATTCGGGTTGGCAGAAAGATGTAATAAAAGAGGCTAATGGTTTCGAATATAAGGATCCCAGTAAAAATGACCTCACCGATCCAAGACTTTACACAGAGTGGGATTTAGAAGCTATCCATAGCAGTGATATAGTGTTTGCGTATTTTGAAGACGCGAATCCAGCTGGGTATGGCCTTTCCTTGGAGGTTGGTTACGCCGCAGCACTCGGCAAACATATCATATTCGTTGACGAAAAATCTCATCAATCACCTGATGTAGGACGTTACCTTAAAATTGTGCAAGAAACGTCAAACGTTGTCTTTGATTCGTTGAACGATGGAATCAGTTACTTGAAATCACTATCGTAATTAGCCGTGATGTTACAACCATGCCCGTCGAATGATGTCAGCAAGCTCTGCTATATCATCCTCAGAGGCAAACGGCACCTGAGCCAGAATAACTCTTCCTTCTCCCGACAGTTTTGCAGCTAGATGCCCGCGACCAAGTAATCTCTCAGCGCCAGGTTCATCAAGAACCAGCATAGAGTTTTTCTTGTCGGCAACCTTCAGCACCAGTCTGTTTGTTAAATTGGCACGAAGCTGCATCGGCAGTGCGTCTTTGTCCGGTCGCTGTGTAATCAGCACAAGGTTTATTCCTGCTGCCCGTGCCTTAACGCCCAAGCGGCTTGCGTTCAAATCAACGGCATCCCTGTATTCGTTAATCATCATCCAGTCCGCTAACTCATCATGGAACAACCAGATTCGTGGAAGCTGTTCGGATGATGAAACTTTGCGATTGTAGTTATCGAGCTTGGTGACCCCGGCCTCCGCAAGAAGACGGTTTCTTCTTTCCATCTCGGCCACCAATTCTTCGAGAGCCTGGATGGCTTCATCCTGCTCGGTAATGAGGTCTCCATCGAGGTGTGGCATGTTTCGCAGCCAGGGGAAATCAATCCCGGCCTTGGGATCAATCATACGGATGCGCGCTTTTTCAGGAGAGTTGGTTGCGCATATGTCCAATAGTAAAGACTGTACCAGTACACCTTTACCACTCCCCGTTTCCCCGGCTATCAGAGTATGTGGGCCGTGTGGTTGATGCCCGCCGAATTCGTTGCCGACATTCAGGTATAGAATTTCACCGTCAGCTTCTTTCGCACCTAGCAGTAAGCTCGTATTAGACTCCGGTGCTGTTGAGGGAAGTTGCCGTCTTCTCCAGAGATCCTGCAACCGCAGGATTGCTCGATGTGGTCGTTTGACCATGATGATAATTACCATTGGAGCAGCAAGGACCGTTATGACATCAACTGCATGGGATGTGAGTAGTTCCTGCCGTTTTTTCTCCACCTTGGGTACGGTGAGGTCGTCTGAGCCCCTGAACCGAACAAGGGCTGCATTTGGGGTTAGCCTTGCACCAATCAGCTCAGCAGTCATTTCATAACCCCGCAAAGCTCTTTGTAGGGCTTTGACTGTATTGTCCAGCCATGCTTTCGTGTCTTCGTCGTCCTCCTCGGAAGCAGCCCCGTTATTGACCCATTCAGCAAGCTGCCGTGACGGCCACATATTCAGCAATTCCTTTGGAACCTCGGAGTTGGCTTCTTCTATTTCATGGTCGTGCTGAGATGTTGTGTTACTTCCCGTTGGGGCAGGGGCACTCGTAAGCGGTTCGGCTGGGGTTGTCGGTTCTTGCTTAGCGCCACGTTCTATAGATTCTGATTCTGGGGACTGGGTTTGTGAGACAGAGGATGTATTCGTTTCCGTATTCGTGGTTTGCTCTTGAGTTTTTGAAGCGACTCCCGTTGAAACAAGTGCATCAGTCCAAGTGCTACCTTCGGATTGTGACTGCTCTTCAGGCCTACTGTCATTGTTAGCAAAGGAGCGGAATGCTCCTGTGACTTTCGCTTTGTCAAATACCTGTTGTACACAATGAGGCATGCCTTTTAGTGGTGTCGCGTCACCACTATCAACATATTCGTCATTATCGTGAACGAAGACATGCGAAAAACCCGCAAGCTGTATCGGCATCTTGTCTTGTCTGACTTCGTCTGACCATTTATGTAAGTCCCAACCATTCATCAAAGCTGAATCAAACGGCTCCATGCCTTCAATCATGAAGTCGCCTATGCGATTTAGCCAAATGTCACGATCTATTCGTTTGTGATTGGGGTCTATGGCTCGTCCTAAGCGAGCTACGGTTTCTTCAAGTTGTTTGGCGGACTTCTTCGCCTGTGTTCTGTACCCGCGAGAACTTACAAACTTTGCTTCCGATATCGCTACTTTGAGAACCGGCAGACCATCCACGATACGAGGGGCAATGGCCATGATATCGGCGATTTGCTCTTCGCGTTGTCCGAACCAGGAAGCAAAATCATCCAGAAAATACCAACCTATAGGCAGATTAGAGTCTCCAAGCCTGTTTCGAATTTCTTCCATGGACAGGACAATGCCAAGCAACTCGTTTGCATAATGGCCATATCGAGCGGCACGCATAACCACTTGGCCAGACAATGTATTGGCTTGGTCAATGAGTTGGTCAATCACCGACTGATCATTGGAGGTTATTGCAGGATCGAGCCTGTCGAGCCGTTCTTTGAGAAGGACACGTAAAAGTTTGGGTTTGGATGTGGTCGAGACGACGATATTCCGGTCTACTTGCCGGTCTCTAATATGACGAATTACCCGTACCCCATTGTTGCTAAGAAGGCGACGGTCAACCAATTCATCAAAGTTTACAACCCATTCACCGATTTTGTGGGTTTGAGTAAAGACGTTGCCGATATCGCCATCTCTAAAGTTGACCTCGCGGGCAGGGATCACATTGCCCGGCGGAGCATTATCACCTTTCAAAAAGCCATGAATGAGGTTGAGATAATTCTGGCCCGGTTGTGGTTGCATGGGACATGCCAAATACACGGATGTGGCTGTATCCGCTAGGCCGATGGGGCGACGACGTGACCAGCGCGCCGGAACGTGAGTAATTAACTCTGGATGCCTGTCGCCGGGCGCTCTTTTCCATACGAGTTGGGCGTTCCTGGCCACAACGTCTTGAAGAGCCACCAAATCGGCGGCACGATCATTCTCGTCTTCCGGGATTTTAGCCGCATCAAGAAATCCTACGCGAAGTCTGGAAAGAAAATTTCTTGCCGCCTCACTGGCCATAACCGAGCCGGATTCTTCGTTTACTGTGACATTCTGTTGCTCATAAATCCGTCTAATGCGTTTGGGCTCTGAGTGCGTAAGCAGAAGATCACATTGCAGTTGATTCTCTTGTTCAACCTTGCTGGATAGCTCCGACGCCAAAGCGCTTGGTAACGCCTTGGATTCGGCGTTATACAGCACCACTGAAAAATTGCTGCGTTCGTGAGGCAGGAGCTTTAAATACTGCTCTCCGACTTTGCCAAAGGCTTTGGCCGCGACACCCGGCTCAATATCAAGTGCGTCGTCTCCGTCCTGTCGGTTTCTCCTTAAGGGCGGCTCTGCAAGCGTATAATCATAAGATGTGTCAGCCGCTGATAGGAGTATCGGCTGATCCCGATCAAAGCCGATGCAGACTTCCGGGTAATAGTTCGCAAGCAGCTCGAACTGAACCTGAGAAAACAGAAGGTCCGCACGGAAAATATCATCTTCTTCCGCTTCAAGGACATCATGAATCAGTGTTGCAGCCTGACGGGCTTTGATATGAATTTCCGCAAGGCGTAGAGGATGCCATGGTGTAACGATGGCTGCCGGACTCCCGGCACCGACATTGGCAACGCCAAATCGGAGAATTTCCTGCCAAAGCTTTTCTCGGGCGAGATCATTGCTTGCCTGTTTCACAAGGGCAACAAGTAACCCATCATACTCTATCGCCTGTTGAGAAAACGCAGTTGAACTTATTCCGGGGCCTTCCGCTGCGACCCAGTTACGAATAGCCTCCGAATAGGCAATGCGAAAGGCTTCAAACTTTTCACCGATAATTCTGGTGGCCTCTGTGCCTAATAGACTGGAAAGCTCCGTCAATTTAGTCAGAAAGGCTTCGCTTCGATCACCGCTTTGCTTATTCGGCGCAACAAGCTTTCCGTCATTCGTATTCGTGACATCGCGGATTGTATTTACATCATTCAATGCGATTCGCTGAATACTTCCTTTAGCACTGACAGATTGTCTGGCGATGTCTGCCGTAGGTAATAGTGCGTGCTGCTCTTCTTCATTGGCCACATTCAACAAGTCATCCGGCATGGCGGTGGCAATCGCATCAATAGGCATTTCCCAGTGGAAAATCAGCTTAGCCTTCACACCATTGGGGTCGAGTACGGCTTCGAACTTGATGGATCGAGCCTCTTTAGACCCGGATGTTGTTTTAGCAAGATCGTCATCGGTTTGTGGAAAGTAAAATTCCATCAACTTTCCGAAATCTAATTCGACCTTGTCCCCCAGGATGGCCTGTAGTCCCCGATATCGAAACGCGAAGTACCGCGCTACCTTCGGGTTCTTTGCACGCCAAAAGCTTTTTTCTCTAGCGTTGGGGATGCGAATTGATAATTTCTTTTCGGTTAAATCGTCGTCACTGACCCTGCGGCGCAAGCTGTCCAGGGTATCCAGTAATCCAACCAGAAAGTCATGGTATGTTTGAGGGTTTCGATAGACGTATCTTTCCCATTTTCCGGACAACTTTTTATCACGTGCCAAGTGCTCTCGGTGTGTTTCAAAAAAGTCTTGTAAATCGTCCGATGGGTCTTTGGGGAAATCGCTCGAAAGAAGCTCCCGTTCCTCTTCCTCAAGTAAATCGTCAAATTCATCGTCAAAGAACTTGACTGTTTCTTCACCCAAAGGCGTTGACGAGGTTTTTGTAATTCCTTCAAAAAGGTCAGAGACAGATCGCCAATCTAAGTCAACCAATCCTTTTTGCGCATCTGACCAATCATCAATACGCAAATCGGCCTCTAAAAACGTTTCGATGGCTTGGCGTTCCGATTCATCTAGGCGCTCGGAAATGTCATTTAAGTTCGTGCGTAATTGCTCTCTGGGAATCGGCTCACCTTTCTCGGTTTCCTGAACCAGAAGAGGCCGAACTTTGCTATGCAGCCCTTTGAATATCTTGTCCCATTCCTTGGTTGAATTGCGCTTCTTTTCAGGTATGCGGTCAAAGTAACCGGAATATCGTGGAAGTTTCAAGCTCGGAAGGGCGTTATCAATGGCTTTTTGTAGAGGAAGTCCTTTGGTGATAATTCCTTCTGCAATAGAAAGTACAAAATCTGCAAATGTCTCAATTGTTCTTGCGGCATGAGTGTTATTAGCCGACTGAAGGGCTGTCAGTAAGTGTTCCCGTTTAGGTCCATCAAGATATACTGAAGTTAACCCAACCTGATCAACCCAGGCATCATATCGTGCCCTTAGAGTGTCTGTTTCTATTTTTGTGACTTTTTCAACGCTCTTATCGTTACGCTGTAGCTCTTCGTGTGATGCGGCAAAGAGCACGGCACGGATACCTTCCGGTAAGCGACAATGACGCCAGTGCGTAATAGACTGATCGCTTCTCGCCTCGGGAGGGAGAGTGGCTTCAGGATCAAATAAATTCGGAACTCTTACAGCAGCATCGGATGAGGCATCCGAGTCAGCCAATACGGCTTCTGCAATAGAACGCACGAGGGAAGCTTCAAGACCAAGCATGCAAAAGCGCATGGAGCCATCTGGTTCCTGATCCAGATAGCCCTTTATGAAATCGAGCGCGACTGCCGCGATGAGTTCGTTTCTTGTCATTTATTGCTCCTGAACGGGTTCTCAACGTAGGCACAATCATCAGATAGGCGACGAAGCAATCCTAATGTTCTCAAACGCTGTTCTAAACGCTGCGTATTTTGCATGAAGGCATTTTGATCAGTCGGCAGAGTTCCAAACGCTCTCTCTGCTTCTTTGGCGCCGATTACCAAACGGAATCGGTCATAGAGTTTTGCGAGAAAGCGGTGGTATTCCTCCCTACCTTCATCCACAACACACATGACCAGGGCTTTGAGTAGAGAATCATCTGGCGAGTACCATGTTCCAGCGCCACGCCGTGATACTGCTAATCCAATATGCCTTGCCCATTCCATGTGTACTTTTGCCACATGCTGCTGGTGACGCTTCTCGGCATAAGTCCTTAAGGCATCAAAGATTGTATCCGGATCACCGGAGGGAGGACCATCGTCCGGCTGCCATTCGTAGCGTTCGGTAAGATATTCCCGTACCGCTTCTGCGGGCGATCTGGCTTGTAGTGCTTCACGCCAGCGGTCGTCGTTTTTTGCAGATTCTATATATGCGCGAACGGCCCGTGTCGATAGCATACGGTTCGCTCCGAAATTCTCTTTTGAGAGTTCAAAGAGTGTTGTTCGGCGAGGTGAGGCGATTTCCAAGACAAACTTTGGTTCACTGGCGTCACCCACTTCTTCATTCGCACGTTTGAGCATATATAAAAGCATGTGTAATGAAGAGAGGCGCATCAAAGGATCGAGCAATGCTTCGCCGGATAAATCCAGATTCAGCAGGCGAGTCCATGTTTCAGCAAGATCTTCGTATTCGGGGCGCTCGGCAAAAGGCAGGTATCCAATATTGCTCGACACCAAATTAGAGTTGATCCTATACCCATCAGGTAACAGCGCCCGAACGACGCGATTCCACGTTTCATCTTGGCGCAGCAATTTCTCGGAAATCAATTCGGCGAGTTCTTTTCCCTTACTGCTACGGTTCAGCATCAGGTAAAGTAGTTCACCGCTTCTTGCAAAGAAGCGTCTGTCGGGACTTCCGTTTACATTCGCCGGTAAATCCGCATACAGGCAGTTCGGGCCGTACGGAAATAGAAAGCGAGAGGTCCATCGACGTTGGCGGTGCGGCTCAATTGCTGTGGTTTGAAAGAACTCGACGACGCGGGAAAGCCGGGCGAATGAACCAAAACGGTCTTGTAGATATCCGAAATCATCGTCTGTAGAAAATGTTTTCAACCACGCCCGCCATCTCTCTGTATCAGACTGGTGGTTGTCCTCAACATATCGAATGTGGGGGTTGTTAAAGACCAATTGCCGAAGTGGAATAAGGCGAGGAATATAATACGAGAATGTCTCGTGCGCACCGTCGTTACGGATTTCTTTCAGTGCTTTTCCTTCAGCGTCTCTCGACTGAAAGATGGCTAGGAACTCCAGGAACACAATCCACGGTGTCTGGTCGTTGTATAGACGGTGTCCCCAGATGGCTTCGTCAACCCAAACATTAACATCGCTTCTGTATTTAGCAGGAGCTTCAAGACGTGTATTCATGAACCCACCCTGATCCGTACATTGTCGCGATGGATTCGGCCATGCTCATCCACAGTAAGTGCTTGCAAGCTGATTTCATCACCGGACGGCTCTTCTCCGATCAGGTCATCAAGTCTTTTGATCAGCCTTAATTTGAAATCCAGAAAGTCTTCGTTGCATTGCCGGGAAAAGCTTGCCGGTAAACTGCCGCTTGCGACACGGATAAGATACTCGAAATGAGTAAGCTGAAGGGTCAGGCTGTCAACAATACCGTCGCCGTCGGCGGCAGGATCAATGATCTGCAAACACGGTGTGGCGCCGTCGGCCCCCAATGCAAAATTGAGGTAGGGGTCTCTTCTGTGGCGGGTTGTCGGCAAGTCATAATTCAGAAGAGAGGCAATCCGACCTCGGCCATCACCACCGGATGACGCAAGATAAAGTTCCGTTCCGTCATCAATCATCATTCCACAGAATGTTCGGTTTAGCCCTCGAACAAGGAGCTCTGTCGTCCTGGATGTGTCGCCGCTGTTTTTTAATCCTTCTACAAAATCCAGAAACTGCCCAGATGCCTGATAAACAGTTAAACGCCAAGGATCAAGGTTGCTTTCGCCAGACAAGGAGAAAAAGAGCCGTTGTCGTTGTCTCGAAAGCGCCTGCATGAATGCTTCGATGTTCTCTCGTGCGCCTTCAAGGTAATCTCGTAAATATGGTTCATACGCGGTTGCACCGTAATAAGCATCTTTGGAGACCAAATCCGTATAGAGTGTTGAATCGCTGTATGAGCCGTAAATGAGCAAATTATCAAACTTGTTGTCTGTTTCGCGTCCAATCCCGAAGGCTTCTAGGATGTTGAATACTTGATACTGTTGCCGTTGGCGCTCAGAAAGATTCATTCCGAATACGTTGGCATAGGGGTTCGTTAAGCGATAGTCGTCTTTCTCAGCGCGATTCTTTGCCGTACGGCAGGTTAATAAAATCCGTCCGCTTTGCCGGTCTCCCAACAGTATATTGACACCGAGAAGAAGTAAGTCCCGGATGGGAATGTGCATACGGTTGGCCCGCGCAAGCTTCATCAGTTCTCCCAATCGCTTGCGAAACACTGACCCTTCGCTTCCGTTGCGTAGACGCTCTCTGTTAATGCGGATAGGACAAGTCGTTGATCCGTCGCTCTTTAACATGTCACAGGCGTCACATTGAGACCACTGCGGATGCTCAACCACTTGCTCAATGAGATCCTGAAAATGTTCAGAAGCATCGAGATGACTGAGATTATAAAGATTTAGATGAAGAGTATCGTCTCTTGTACGTTCCTCAACAAGCATGTCTTCTACGATTTTGAATGTCTTGTGTTCTTCCTCTCCTTGGCTTTCCGACCAATCACGCCAACTCGCCAGAAGCTGGCCATCATTGGCCGCGACAAGATACACATTCTCAGAATCTTTGCCGGCGACGGACGAGGCCACCCTGGCCAGAATTTTGTTCTTTTCCTCTTGTGTCAGCTCGCTCAGGTCTTTGATAATGGTTAATGTTTTTCCCGAAGTGGGAAGTGTTAGAGAGACACTCTTTTCGCCAGCATCCCAATGTTTGGGATCGCCGCCGAAAGCAGTCCAGATTTGGCGGCAGTGGAAGGTCTTTCCATCGCCAGCCGTACCCGTAAGGACTACGTTACGAGGTCCAGATTTCCTAAAATTCCTGTCTATTTCTTGTAGCTTAGCTGGAGTTATGTGAATTTCATGGTGAATCCCATGCCGCTCTATTTCGGCCTGAATTAGTTCGTCGTACATGTTGTCCCCAGCAGGAATGGGGCCGTAATGACGTAGAAAAGAGACTAAGCTATTTGACTGGCTCACCCGTATGGCCTCCGTAAAAGTAAGAATGGGCATTTGAGGAGGGATATTTCCACTTCACGTTTCTCAGGCCATTACGGGTACCCCCATTTAATTTTCGTCCCTGGAGTTTCTTTTCAATAAGTTCGGACATGGTTGCTGGTATCGGCTGTAAGTCAGTTGCGAACCACATTCGGTGGGAGACTACGAGAGTTACGTGATTCATTTATTATCTGATCCATTAGAAGGGTCCGCTAGCATTGGAAATTCATTAAATTTATGCTCATTATCGGGCATATGTGTTATTTGATGCATACTCTTAATGTGTGTGATGGACATCTAGGTTGGTGTATTAGTGATCAATAATACGATGTTGATGAATGCATCAAGCAATTTCTTGTTACCCGAGAATCTAATTTACAGACAAATGTTGTGTCCCTAACGCGTCCTTTGCGCGAGCTGAGTCCTGGGAGGCCAGCTAGATCTTTAGCTTTTCTCTCCGATTCTATGTGGTTGGCAAAATCAAGTGTTCGCGCGTCGTGCTACCGAATTGCACGTTGGGCACGGATATGATCGTGTTTTTCAGAATACAATGCCGTAAGGGCAGGAGTAATTTCTACGCGATGGGGAAAAATGTCGCAACCCGACATTGAGATATCATCCCCCAAAGTGTTTAATTACTCGTGTTGTTTTTCGATATTAGCTGATCAACCGCCTTCCCTGCAGCATAAATTAACTTATGGGGATAATAGCAAGCCGAGGGCGGAAAATTAAAACCCTACTCCGATTCATACCCTAGCCGCTCTAATACCCCCCCAAGAACATCAAGATTCGCATACCTGATTCGTAACTCCCCTGCCCCATCGTGGTGGTCAAGCTCAACGGGACAGCCGATCAATTCGCCCAGGCGCTCCTCCAGCCGGACGATTTCTCGGTCTTTGTTTTTCTGAGTCCGGGGGGGTGAAGATGAGGAGGAGCTTGCGGGTCCTTCCTCCGGCGGCAGGCCTTCGATGGTCGCGCTCACCATGGTTTCGAGCTGACGGCTCGTCACCCGCTGCTTGATGCACTTCTCAGCGAGCTGGCGTTGCTCCATGTGGGATAGCCGGTCGTTTGCCAGGATGCGTGCATGGGTGTAGTCGAGGCGCCCGGCACGGATCTCCCCTTTAACCCAAGGGGCCAGCTGAAGCAGGCCGAGGAGCTTCGATACGACCGTCCTGGTTTTACCGAATCGGCGGGCGATCTCCGCTTTGGAGACCTTTTCCCGATTCATCAGCGCTTGGTAACACTCTGCCTCGGTGATGGGGTCGGGCTCATTCGAGAGACGATAATCGGCGCCGATGAGATCGGCTGCCTGGGTATCTGAGAGGTCGTCTCGGATGGCGCATGGAAGGGTGTAGATGGCTGCCCTCTGGGCGGCAATCCAAACTGCCTCCCCTTTCACGAGCTCATATCGGGTGGAATCCTGTGGGGAGGGCCTGACAGTGACGACGTCAGTTACGCCGTGCTGGACCAGGGAGCGAACCAGCTCCGGTGAAGGAGTTGCCGGCGCCCGCTTTGGTCTCAGCGGTGAATAGCCGATGAGATCGATGTCCAGCTGTTTGAATTGTACGCCCATTGATTGTGTCCCAGTGTCGTTACCTAATAAGCTAACAAAAAGCGTGCCGCGCGGCACGCTTTTTGTTTTTTCGGGGTTCATAAGAGGACTAAGTGGGTGGTATATGCTTATATCAGCGGGGTGTGCGGGACAGGGGTGGGAAATCCGCCGTGAGAATGAGCTCTATTTTAACTTGGCCAAAATCTTTAAAAAGTATTTAAAAACAATATGTTAATTAAAAATTGGCCATGGCCAATTTTTATTGATAGTGTTTCTCCAGCACCTTCTCCAGAGCCTTCCTGACTTCCTGCTTGCTGGCGCCTGGTTCAATGGCGATCGACAACCCGCCCTTCCCTTTTCTGCTCACGCTCATCATCTTGGCGCCACTGGATGTCTCGAATGAGGCGAGAACCGACTTGTTGGGGCGGGGCTTTTCGGTGGCCGCCTTCAGGGCCGCGATCACCTGTTTGCCGTCCAGGCTTTTGTCGTGCAGCTCCAACGCTGCTTCGAGCAGCTTCTTCTTGGTGTTTGAGCGCTTTAGCGCCGGCGCCAGGTCGCGGTAATGGCGCACCTTGATTTCCGTGATGTCGCGGTAGGCCTTGACGATTTCGTCGGGGAGGTCGGCGAGCGCCAAGAACCGGCTCAGCCAGTCGATGGATACCTCGAGCCGCTCCGCCATCTGCTTCTGGCTGGTGTAATACTCATTGAGGGCGTTCTTGTAGTCCACTGCCCGCTCGTAATCCGAGATGTCTTCGCGGTCACGGTTCTCGATGTCGGCAAGGCGGAAGGCCTCCTCATCGGTCAGCTCACGGACTTCGACCAACAGATCCCATCCGAGATAAGTCGCGGTCCAATGGCGCCGCGCACCGCAAATGACCTCGTACTCGTATTCACTCCCCTCCCCTTCCACCTGTCTGACGATGGCCGGGAATTCCTGCTTGCCGGCTGACTTAAAGCCCTCGATGAGGTCCCCGCAGCGCGTTTCATTGAGGAGATCATATTGCCGGTTGTGTTTCTCCCACAGGCGGCACTTGGCGGGAGACACCATGTATTGCACCTTTCGTACCCGCTGGCCCTTGTTGATCTCGCGAGTACTATCCAGGCGGCGCCCGAGGATGCCTTGTGTGGAAGGCTTGGCACCCTCCCCTTTTTCGCGCCGTTCCTTGAGGCTCTTTTTAGTCGCTTCAGCCAGTGTGCTATTCGGGTTCACCATTATTCGCTCTCCTGTCACTCAGATTAGATTAGTCCGCTCTCTCTCAGCGCCTTTGCATGACTCGGCCAGCTTTTACGGATAAGCAGCTCGATTTCAGCATTCACCGCATCAAGTATATTCAGGCAGCGCTTGTGGACCTTGGTATTGCTCTTATCCATTTCATAGACGGTACGCTGCAGGTTGCCCGCGGTTACGATCTCGGCAGATTCACGCAGCTTGGCGGACATCACTACATTGCCAAACTCGCTTTGGATCAGGTCGACCAGGGTCGCCTGCCCGCTCTTGTTCTCGTCAAAGCGACTGATGAGCAGCTTGACGAATTTGTAGTCGATGCGCCCTACTTTCTCCTCAAGCACCTCCATCGTTTCGTACAGCATAGTGAGAAATGAGATGGTTGAATAAAAGTCATACATGGATGGCGGCATCGGGATAATCAAGGCGTTCGCCGCATAAATCACATTCAGCGAGATCATCCCCAAGGCGGGCGGCGGATCCAACAAGATGATGTCGAAATCATCTTGCACGGACTCGATGCCCTCGCGGAGCATAGAAAACGTATCGGGAGTTACGTGCGCGGCTAGCGAATACTCTGCCTGGTAAAGATGAAGGTTGGCGGGAATGATCGACAGCCCATCCCAATACGTTTCCCGGATGGCATAATGCAGCGAATCCTTTTCATCCCGGAGGAATGGATAAAGCGTCTCCTCCTCTCTTATATCGTGGTCGGGCAAATACCCGAATGTGCTGGTGCTGCTCGCCTGCGAGTCACAATCGATCAAGAGGACGCGGTACCCTTCCCTAGCCAGGTACTCGCCGAGATGAGTGGCGACCGTTGACTTCGCCACGCCACCCTTGAAGTTCTGAACCGCGATGATGGCCGGCTGGTCGTCATCCAGCCGTGACGGACGTGTGCCGAAGACATCGCGCATTTGATTAATCTGTTTCAGTGTGAATCCCATCCGGCGGCCATTGGCGCCGGTTTCGGGTGGCGCTAGCCGGCCGTCGGATTCGGCATCGCGGATGGCTTGATGGGAGCGGCCCACCATCTCGGCCGCCTCTTTCATGGTATATCGACGGGCATCTACTTTGATAGAATCCGGGGTGAAATTGTTGTCTCGGAATGCAACTCTTAGGTCGTCGGTACGTTCAACTAATTCAGAAATTATCTCTATCCCTGTGCCCATCTCGGTTTCATCCCCTTAGACTTGAACAATTCTGGCTAGAGTATATAATAATGCTCAAGTTTGGCAATGAAGACTTAACTTTCTAAGTCTCTGGGAGAGTCGCGTGGCGGCAGTCAAAAGGGGTGATGGTAAAATAGAGTCGATGTTCGATAAGCTCGAACGGCTCCAAGGCCAGTCTACCTCCAAAGCCAAGCAGAACGCGAGCGACGCGCTTTCTACATCAGCCCCCAAACCCAAACGGCGCTCCAGCCGTCGCAGCCGGGTTACCCTAGAACAATTCAACCTCGATCTGTTTGCCAAAGAGGTCGATGGTCGCTTTTCCTCATATCCGCTGAACCCCGGGTCAGAGTTTCCGACCTTCCTCACACGCATTCCGATCTTTCTGCCCATGAAACGGGGCCGGAGTCTGAAGCTGGACCACGACAATGCATTGCCATTTGCGACGTCGTGGGGAAGGGGACGTAAGCACGGCCCGCCACTCACGGTCTACGACGAAGACACCCTCATGGCCATAGCCAGATTAAGGAAGAGTCGTCTGGAAGGGGCGCCGGCCAATATGCCGATTCCATTGTCTGCGATTCAACCCAGGTCTGGGGAGGATAAGAAAGACGTTTCGGTTCATGTCTTGGCCTGTACGTTGAGCGATATCCAACACGAATGCGGTGACTCGGATGGGGGCACCAATCTGCAGCTGCGACTCGCCAGCATCAAGCGCCTCGGCGCAACCGTGATCGAATTCGATCGCATTACCCAGGACAAGCAGGGTTACCGCGGTACTCAAATCAAGCTCGTCGACGTGGCCTGGGATGTCTACGAGGATAATGCCGTCCTCCTGATCCAGTTCTCACCGTTGATGGCCATGTGGCTCGAGAGCGAATATACCTATATTAATTGGAGCGTTCGCCGGCAACTGTCGGATACCGGAAAAGCGATCCATCGCTTTCTCAGCGCTCAGCCGAAGCAGTACACCATCTTCACCGAAAAGCTCATGGCCACGATCGGCTTCCAGCGCTCTTACCGCTATTTCATGAGCGACCTTCGGGGTACGCTGACCAAGCTCGAAGAACTGGGTTGGCTGACGAGTTGGGAGATCACAGGTACAGGCCGACGTATACCGCACAAGCTGACCATCCTCCGGTAAAGGAGGGGAGAGGCCACGATCCGTTAATAAACGGATCGAATGGTTTCCCACCTCTGCAGCTTAGCCATCCTTATCGCCTTCCAGCCCCCATTCTTACTGGGTTCCTGTCCTATTTAGCCACTCCAAGACGCGTGGCGATATTGACCCTACAACAGGAGATTCACGCGCATTACCCGTTAATCTACAGACCGAACCTGTATTTTTGGGTAAGCGCGAACTCATAAATCAAGATGCCGCGAAAGGGGAGGATAGAGGGATGACGTAAAATTGGCCATGGCCAATTCTATATTATATGATTGATTTAATTGTAATTATTGGATTTATTCGGTCTTTTAGCGTAGGCCAGTAAATCGATGAGGTACTACCGTTAACCTACGGACCGAATGCGTTACCTTGAGCCTTAATCACCGTTAATACACAGACCGAACCGACCGATAGGGGAGGGGGCACTACCGTTAATATAGCGACCGAATCATCAGCCCTACTTATCCACAGGCTACCGTTATTGTCCCGATCGACTGGGGTGTAAACACGATTCAACGCAGGTAATGTACCGACCGACCTCCGTTACTATAGCGACTGGCCACCGTTACTAATACGACTCAATTTCTTCTCTAAACGCTGTTACCTCAGTTCTATCAAACGCTTAGCCTTTCGCTCCCAATAGGTAGTCCTTTTTTAGTATTTTTATAATTAATATGTAGTTCCTGTTTCAAGGTATTCCACCACCTAACCCTCCAGTCGCTATCGCTCCTTCCGCCCTGCTTCGCAGCCTATTAAGGAATTCGCTCCCGCTCATCCTGTTGGATATCCTAGGTTCCTTTAAAAGCGCCCGCGCTCCCGTCATCAGTCCCTTTCCAGGCCCTTCTACGGGCTTTAATCGGTCTACAATGTATAGAAGCGGTTTGGGGCAAGGATCACCTTCATTCGCCTCATCACGGACCGTGGTCCTTGCCACGAATGACCATCTCCTTACCGTGCTGCTCGCACCCTTCCCCGCATTCGTTTACCGCCTGGTGGCGCCGCTCACAAAGCTATTTTTGTGTTCTCAACACTACGATGGCATTGCCAAAACGTTTTGTTACTGACGCTCTATTTGTGCCCGAATATGCATATCGGGCGACATAACCTCCGGTAATGTCACAACTAGTTACACCATCGATCTGCGCATTAACGCCAGGAACGAGGGGCCGAATCAAGACGCTGTACGTCGCTAACGCTCCAACAGCCTCTAGATCCAGCCGCCCCGGTCGGCCCTTACTTCCACTACGTTCCAGTAAGGGTGCTAACGCACGCCGAGCCTGGGCCCTCGTTCCTGGCGCGCCGCGCTCAGAAAGCCTAATGTTTCGCGGCTGCGCCGCGCGTTTTTATATGTATATGCGTTTCGTGGCCACGGCCCGAAACGGGGCCAGGGCAAACAACGTTGCCCAGGCCGCGGAATGCGATGAAGCGTTTCCATCGCATGCTTGTTTGAATTTGGTTTTAGGGTGCGAATGACGGTGGGGATAGCACCCATGTTTTCCCCAACATCCACGGCCTGGAACCCGTGACGGCCGGAGCATCACAACGATGATTGCGAGGCCAAGCACGGGCCGCCCGGCGGGCGGGGCGGTGGAGGCTTGTGGAAAACCCGCCCGGAGCCCGTGTGCGTGCGGCACATACTTGATTTAGCAATGAAAAAGACAAAACTCGCTAACGATGGCGGTTTATCTGGGTAGACAAAAGAAACGCTGTTAATTATTAGTATCCTATGTCTTATCTGTATATTTAGGCTATAATCGCTAATATGTTTACTATTAATGATACCGAGGCTACAGTACTGAAACGCTGGGGCGAGCAGCTCAAGGCGCGTCGCCTGATGCGCAACGATCGCCAAAGCGACGCCGCGGCGCGTCTGGGGGTGTCGCTGGCCACGTATCGCAAGCTCGAGGCTGGCCACCCGACCCTCCCGGTTGGCTATTGGCTGCGCATGATCCGCATCTATGGCGACCTTGATGCCTTGAACGAGGTTTTCACGGAAAAGAAACGCCTGTTCGATCAACTCGATGCCTCTGAAAGCGCGGATTACACCCAGGGGCGACAACGGGCGCGGCGGCGATGATTCATCTTGAGGTTTGGCTGACCCTTCCCGACGGCGAGCGGATCCAGGCCGGCGAGATTGTCACCGCGGATCCGGACGCTGAACACGGCGGCGCCCTGCAAGGCGAATACCGTTACTGTACGGATTATTTAGATTCACCGCGGGCCTTTCCGTTGGATCCAGTGGCCCTGCCGTTACAGGACCGGATTTTCAATGCCAACAATCCCCGTAGTGGGGTTCATCAAGTGTTCGAAGACTCCCTGCCAGATGACTGGGGCCGCCAATTGTTGGTGCGCCGCTACCGTTTACCCCGAGGCCGACAACGGCCGCCGCAGCTGTTGTCTTGTATTGGCATTTCCGCCCTCGGCGCGCTGGCGTTCATCAATAAAGACCGTCCTCAACCGGAATCAAATGCCGCAGGTCTACCGGACCTGCCGGCCCTGCTGCAGGCAGCGGCGCGCTATGAGCAGGGTGAGCTGGCGCAGGGCGATGAATTGCAGCTGCTGTTTCAGGCCGGCAGTTCGCCGGGCGGGGCCCGGCCGAAGGTACTGGTAGAAGAACAGGGGAGGGGATGGATCGCAAAGTTTCCCTCGGCACGCGACCGTTTTGATGTGGTGCGATTGGAGGCGGCCAGTCTCGAGTTGGCGCGACGTTCCGGCCTGGTCGTCCCCGAGTTCAGATTGGTGGACGCGGCCGGCCGGGCGGTGCTGTTGGTGCGGCGCTTTGATGAGACAGGGGAGGGGGGTCGGCGCCACCTGGTCAGTATGCGCACCCTGCTACAGGTCGAGAATTACTACAATTGTGCCTATCACGATGTGGCCGATATTGTGCGCTGCCACAGTGATCATCCGCAACAGGATCTGGCGGCGGTCTACCGTTGGATGGTGTTTAACGCCGCCCTCGGCAATACCGACGATCATCTCAAAAATATTATGATGCAACATGATGATGACGGTTGGGCCCTGGCGCCACTGTACGATCTGGTCCCGAATATCAACCGCAACCTGGAACATGTGCTGATGTTTGATACCTCCTTCTACCCGCCGGACAAGGCCGGGCTGGTGGGAATGGCGGCGAAGTTCGGGCTCTCCAAGCGCCAGGCTGAAGCGATCGTTGAGGCCGTTTGGGAAGCCTTGACCCGGTGGGAATCGGTGTTCGCGGAGCAAGGGGTTCCGGACGCAGACATTGTACGCTTGCGTCCGGATATCTCAGGACGGTTAGCCGCTAAGGACTGATGTGCGCCATCGACGGATATCTGGTGTCAGGTACACGTTATTGTTTTAAATACATAAAATGGATTAAAACGGAATTAAATCAAGTTGACCATAAATTTATAACGCACCATTGAAGTATGGTTGACTCGCTGAATATACATGTTTTGTCCATATTGGACGGGCCTATTATGGCTGTTGGCTCTGATCCGCTCCGAAGCGATCTTGATGTCGGCGGGGTAAACAACTTTCGCATTGATTGAAGTCTCTGGAAGGGCTTCTCTTTAAACAGATACTAACCAAGAATAGGGAATTGCAATGGACGAGATCACACGAGCAAGACTGCGACAACGGCGCGATCGGGAAATGGCTCGCGCCATTGAACACGGTCGGGAGGCGCCCGACCGTTTCCTGGAGGCTTGGCTGAAAGGCGTCAAAAAGGTGGGTCCCCAGTATTTCGAGTTTCGGGCACCTATCTACGACGCGTCGGTTCAGCCCGCCGCTTCCCTGGAAGAGGTGACATCCAAATGGCAGGTCGTGCCAAACGAGGCATTCATCGAACAGTCAATTGGTGTCCTCTCAAGTGGAGAGGCGACACTCTTAGCCGTCATGTGTTCCTTTTATAATGCCGAATGGGGTGGCCGTTTGATGCGGGCGCAGGGGATTGAAGGGATGGCCGACATCGCCGGCACACTCGATCTGGACAGTAACGAGATTGTTGCAGCGTTGCTGGTCAATTATACCGGCTGGTAGATTCTTCCAAATACCTCACCTGGCAATGGGCGCGCCCGTGATGCCGATCTAAGGTGAGTATTTATTTCCAAAAGAGCACAGAGTAGGGCTGTATGTCGATCGCTGATTTAGTCGCCGAAAAGCGTTTGCGCGAATATCGCAAGGCCTTTGCCGACAGTGGCTGGGCACTGCGCGCTGAGGCACGTGCAATTGCCGGGCATACCGATATCCGCGAAGGTCCGGTGTTCTATCTCTGTGATGTGGCAACCGGGCAATTGCACGTTGTGGTTGCGATCAAGAATGTCTTTGACATCGCGGAGCGAAGAAACCAGAGCGGCGGATTTCCCTACCAGGATATATGCGATGCGTTTGGATCGCTCTATTCGGATATTTGTAATGGCAACATCGGACTGGATGACGAGGCCGAAGATATGTTGGCGCTGGGGGCCTCTTTATATATTGCGGGCACTCAGGGGTACCAATTGGTTCAGAACCAGGGGTTGCAGAACATGCATTATCTGGTTATTCGCCATTGGGATTATGCAAACGATATGGATATCCTCAGGCCGGTCCCTATCAAGGGGAAGGCGTTTTACGCTCCAGAGGAAATCGAGGGGTTGGTGGATCAAGTCCTGGCGATAGATCGGAACAATCACCCGGATCGGTTCAAATCCGCTGAGGTCATTCCGTTTAAGATCAAACAACGCATCGACTAAAGTAATGCCCGCCTACACTTGAGTGGGCTACTGCAGAAATTAGTGTAGTTTCGTGGCCATGGACGTATGGCTAAACCTCTGCGTACCTCCGTTCAACGCCAACCCTCCATCTGTAAATATGAGGCCCGGCCTGGGGCAGGTGTCACAAGATCGAGGCCGGTTTGTGCGACTCATAACAGTCAACGGTTGATCTCTGAAGTTATCCTCGTTACAATTACCCCTGTATTCTGGGGGCAGAAGAATTGGCACGATGTGGTTACAATTTCCGCGTTCAAAATTTGCTATCACCTATATTTGGTGATCGCCAGTCCAATATTTTCCTACCTAGTATTTTCTTCATCTATTCGCCAGACCGACCATCGCACAACACGGTGTGTTGCCTTGTTGTGTCTTTGATCTCAATTGTTATCCAAGTAGCGCTCTGATGCTTGGGCTGGATCTTAAGGAGATGACAGAAAACGCGTGTTGATTGCAAGGCACCATGCATTGCATTCCCACCCAGCCCCCTGAGGATTAAGTAGTTAATAACTAAACCGCAGGAGAACAATAATGAAAAACAGTATGTTGACACGAGCGCTTGTGGGGAGCTCCCTCGTTTGCATGTTTCAACCGGCGATGGCGCAAGACCTGAATTATGACTACGTCGAAGTGATCTATGCGTCCGCTTCAATAGACTACGGTGGGACGAGTGATCTCGATGGCAATGGTGTTGGAGTGGTGGCATCGGGGAGCATTTCACCCAATCTCGCGATTGGGGCTGGTTATTCCGGGGTGAGTTATGACCGGCTGATGGGTGTGGATCTGGACACCTCAAGCCTGACATTTGGCTTGCTGGGGCATACCGCTGTGGCCCCCAAAACTGATGTCTACGGCTCCTTTTCTGTACTTCGGGCAGAGATTGAAGTCAGCAATGGATTCGCTTCAGCCAGTGATGATGATGTCGGAAACACAATCAGTGTGGGTCTGAGACACCTGGCCAGTGATGCCGTTGAGCTGGAAATCAGTCTTGCTCGCGTAGATGTTTTCGACGAATCCGAAACTGGCTTCGGCGTAGAGGCAAGGTTTTTTGCCACTGAAAAACTCGCGATCGGAGTGGGATACTCCCAAGGTGATGATGCTGACGCGATATTGTTAAGCGCCAGGATTGGTTTGTAATCGACGTCACTATTGTAGCGCTGTCGCCATGTGCGACCTGTGTAACTGAACAGGCAATTACGCCTACAGGCAAGACGCGGTTCGGCACAGGATAGCGGCAACTTCCGTCTATGAGGCGAATCGAGAGTATTGGCGCATCTACATTTACGTACGCGACTCTAAACCAACCGACTAAAGGAAAATAATAATGAAAAAAGTGACATTGTTGACGACGGCGATCTTGGTGTCCGCATGCGGCGGAGGCGGTGGTGGCGATGAGGGGTCGAATGTTGACACCGTAAATCTCAAGAGTTCGATTAGTACTCCACCTGGTATCTATTCCGGCACGGTGACACCCACAGGCGGCGCGCCGGACGATGCCGTGGCACTGGTTACTACAGATGATCGTATTGCCATTGTCGATCTTGTGACCTTGGAGGCCTTCATGGGGAATGTCACGGGGGTTGATGTTGACGGCGCCATGTTTTCCAGTTCTGTTGTGCCGGCCACGGGCAAAGTGACATCGATATCAGGGAATAACATCAACGGCACCTATGACAGCTCATTGGGTGGTGGGACTTTCGCTCTTGTGGCGGACCCTAACCTTTATAATCGGGGCGCGAGCCTTAATAAATTGACGGGTGTTTGGGTAGATTCCATATTTACGAACACTACTGGAACCACAACATGGGTTATTCAGGCGGATGGTTCATTTGCCATGACCTCGACGTCTGGTTGTGCAGCGCAGGGTGATTTTTCTCTGTTGGACCCGTCTAAAAACGAATACGGAGTCGACATTACCGTAACCAATTGCCTTTCTTATAACGGAACCTATTCCGGAATAGGCGCATTATCGGACACCTATAACAATGACGATACGTTGTCTTTCATGTTTAGTAACGGGTCCGTAGCGGGTCTTTTCGAGCCAGTCAAACAATAGTGGATTTTAACAATAGAACTAATTGTATAGCTGTTTCATTCAATCATTGTCGACTGGTGGGTCGACAATGGTTCGGGCGATGATTCGGGTGAAGTGTGGCCCGTTAATTTTTTTTGAAATCGGCTAACAGAATTCCGGATTGTCATTGCATGTTGTTCAGGTCCATTGGCGAGGTAATAGCCATTTATCTAGTAGACACATATTAGTGAGTGCATCACCTCGCTTTCCAATCTTGCAAAAATTGTAATGGCGAAGCGTGGAAGACCGATAGGTAGTTCTGCATTCGCCTTTTCATCGTTGTATTGCGAAATTCACTATAGTAGTATTTTTGGGCAAGGGGGTAATGGTGAAGAATCCACGTACGGCACGAGTTTTAGAAAAGGCGAAAAGTGCGGCGACAATTCGTCTGTCAAAAGCTGATCGCTCATTCCTTCAAGATCTATCCAAGACGCTCATCATCGATGAAATAACAGCGAACCAGTGGCACTACGTGGACCGAAAACATGGGGCGCGGCGGCGATTGGATAAGTTGGTGGACGCTGGAATTCTGGAGCGCGTCGACATCGGTGCGCCCAAAGGTATGGAAAAAATCACCGCTTGGCAGTTCGCCAATAAGGCGGTCGCCAGGGCCTGGGGGGGAGACGTGCCTGGGGTAGGGGGCAACCGAAGCCATTTCCATGAATTACTGGCAGGGCGCGCGTATTTCGAGCTGGGGCGCCCGCAAGAATTTCGCACAGCCAGTTGTTTTACCGCCGATGACAAGTTGCTGTTCGGTAGCATTGCTCCGGATGCCATCGCCAAAGGGGCAAGTGGAGAGTCGATCCTGGTCGAGGCAGACAGTGGTCACTACACCAAACGACAGATTCAGCAAAAACAACTTGCTTGGCAGCATCAGCGCCAATTATGGATCCAGCCGAGGAACGCCATGGCCAGGGTTCCGCTGGGAGCGAGTGTTACCGCAGTGCGTATCTAGTGCCGTCGGCACATCGCTGTTTTTAAAAAAATAAATACCAAATTGGGCCGAGCGGATGGTCCACCAAAAAGCAATAAGAAAGGAAGAGTAGGTGAGTCTCGAGCAGTTGATTGCGGCAAAACGCGAAAGAATAAACCAGCAACAACAGGACGACAGGGGTCAAATAAAGCACGAACAAGATTACTCCACGGAACAATCACATCGAGTTGAACCAGTTAATGTGGCTTCAGTTCGTCATGATGACCCGGATGCCGTCGTTATCGATATCGATTTAATCGATATTCACGCCCAAGTTCGACAAGAATACGATTCACGCGCTTTGGAAGCGCTGGCGGATGACATTGCCGCCCATGGCCAGGACTCACCGATCTTGGTACGTCCAGCGGGGAACGGCCGGTACGAGCTCGTCGCCGGTGAACGACGTCTACGGGCCAAGCGGATATTGCAACGACGCGAACCGGATGTATCCGCGCATCACAAAATTCGCGCGACCTTAAAAGCGCTAGACGACGAACAAAAAACCAATCGCCAGCTGGCGGAAAATATTCAACGAGAGGATCTCAAACCACTGGAGATCGCCCGCGCCTTGGTAAACCAAAAAGAGGTCCATGGCTACACGGATGCGCAACTAGCGGATAAGATCAACAAGGACCGTAGTTACGTCACCCGCCACCTGGGCCTGCTCGGCCTGTCTCCCGAGCTTCAGTATTTGATCGAGATCGATGAGGTCAAACCGCGGCCGGCCTTAAAGCATAGGGACAAGCTTGTACAGTCGGCTCTTGATGAGATGCCTCAAGGTCTTCGTGATCAAGTGGCGCAGGGTGAGCTAACAACTCTGGCTGCGCTTAAGGCGCGGGCGTCATGGCAAGCCGCCGATGGCCAATCGGCCGAGCATGAGTCCCATGGCGGCGACAGGGCCCTGAATAGCGGTGCGGTGCCAACACGGGTGTCGCGGGCTGCTTCAGCGAGGGCGTCGAGACTTTCTGTATCCATGCCAGCGGCGGAGGCCTTGGCCGATTTATTGGGACTGCTGGCCGAAGATATGGCGCTTAACCCTATCAAGGTCAGCAAGCAAAAAGGCAAGCCGGTGCGTAAAGAGCTATTGGCGACGCTAGAGACACGTGCACAGGACGTCTTGCAGGCGTACCGCGGCAAGATTGCAAGCTAGAGCATCATGCTCAAGCAACGGGAGTTGGACACCCTGCAGGTGTTGGGGCGGCTCATGTATGCCACGCCCGGCCAGCTTGACGCTTGGGGTATTCCCCAATACGCGGTCTCGCGCATGTTGCCCAAGCTGGAACGGCTCGGCCTGGTGCAGGTCAACCGCGCGGTGCGCCCCAACATCATCGCCCTGACCCACAAGGGAGGTGGCGTGGTGGATCGGCCATTGCCTTCCGGCAAGAGTTATACCTCCTGGGCAGTCATGGCACATCGCTGTATGCGCAACGAAGTCGAGCTCGCGCTTCGCCTGCGTCACCCCCGTTTCACCTTCTTCAGCCGTAAATACGCGTTTGCACGCGGCCTCAATCCGGCCCGTAGCGAACACGGCGGCTCGGATGAACACGGCAAGGTCTACCTGGTGGTGATCGATGATTACTTCATGCAGCCGCGCCGTCTGGCCCACTGCTGGACGCGTCGCCACAGTCCCAATCCCCGTTACTATCAAGACACTGCCGGGCGCAGTTGGCAGGACGTCTCTGACGAACTCATCGTCGTATCTAACGATACTCATCAAGCAGCACGCCACCGCCAGTTTCTGGGCAAATGCGCCGCCATTCGTGAGATGACGCGGGCGGGTGCGCCGCGGGCGCAGATCCGCGACCAATTTGGTCTCAAGACCCTCGATACCATCGAGCAATATATCAGCCTGCCCGAAAAGGTCGGCGTGCAAGAGATGACACCACTGTGGGAATTACGCTGATGCGCGTGGTGAGTTTGATTCTTCTGGCCGGCGTGGCGTTCAACCTGTTCCTGATGGGGTGGTTCTTCTCCGCCTGGTGGAGTGTCGCCCTGGGTGTTGTTATCGCTGCCATGGGCAGCGTTCTGTTGCGCCGCTGGTATCGTAGCCGACCGCTCCAGTCGGCGACGGCGGGATGGCGCATCGGCGACGCCATTGAACTGAGCAATCCTTATACGCCCCGGCGAGTGAACGACGCGGTCCTGCCGGTGGCCTACATGGGCCTGGGCGCCCTGTGCCTGGGTTCGCCCAAGGCGGGCAAGACAGAGTCCATGCTGCTCGGCATCCTGGACAAAATGGAATCGTTTTGGCCGGGTTCCGGCTACGCCGTGTTCGAGGGCAAGGGCGATATCGATATATATAAGAAGAAGGTCGCCAGCAGCGGCGCGCCGGATTATTTCTTCTCCTCCGAGCTCCCCGGCACCCATAGCGTCAATCTTCTGGACGGCGAAGCCAATGATGTCGTGGACCGTCTGACCCACAGTCTGATTGGCCACACCCAGTCGACGTCGTTCTATAGTGATGAGCAGCTGGCCAAGTTGCTACTCGTGGTGCCGATCCTCAAGGGCCTGGGCATGCCGGTCAATCTAAGGGACCTGTATACCGCCGTGGCGGTGGAGGATGCCGAGATCGAGCTGCTGCGCCTGGCCAAGGGCGCCGGTGTCGACCCGGTGGCGCTGTCGATGTACGAAAACTGGATCAAGAGCGACGAGCATGAGAATCGCCGCGCTGTGCTGCAGGGCCTATTGAACCGCTTGTTTCCGTTTGTCTACGGCCCGCACACCGATCGGCTCAACGACTATGCCCCGGACATCAAGGTGGCCGAAATTGTGGAGCAGGGGAGAGGTGTCTATTTCCACCTGCCATTGACCAAGTTTTCCAAGACAGTCGCGGTGGCCTTGGTGGAGATGTTCAATGTGGAAGCCCGGCGGCGCCAACTGGCAGGCGCCGATGGGTCCGAGCCGTTTCCGCTATTCATGGATGATTGGGGTGACTTCTTTCATGCCAACTTCGGCCCGTTCTCGGCACGTTGCCGCAGCGCCGCCATGCCGCTATTTTTCTCGTTCCAGAGTCTTGCCCAGCTGGAGTCGGTCTCGCCCGCCTTCAAGGACGAGCTCGATGACACCATCGCCAACAAGATCGTGCTGCGCGTCATGGGCGATAGCACTTCCCATTACGCCGTGCGTCTTATGGGCGAATACGAGCGTACCGAACTGGGCAGCTCAGATCTCGATGGCCGTGATGGCGTCAGTCTGATGAACCGCATGGTATTTCGCACCAGCTCCCAGGATTTCAAACAGCTGCGTCCGGGTGAGGCCTATATCTCGACCCTGATGGATGTCGCCGGCGACACACTCAATCCGATCTTCAAGACCCGCCTGCCGTTGGCGGACTTTAGCGAATGGCAGAACGTGGCCATGCCCGATCCAGTTCAAGACAAAGTGGCGGGACGCGGCCTGGATCTCTGGGGCAAATACATGGACCCGGCCACTATGGACGCGATCCAGGCCGAGGCCGAGCACCTGGCCGATCCCGAGCAATACCGGGAGGTGGTGTGATGCTGACCTGGATCCGCGTCTGGGTGATTTGCCCGGCCCCATTGATACCACTCTTTCTCGTGGGCTGTTTCCCGTCGTTTCAATTCAGGGGTGAGATGGTGCACGGCGGCATTATTCGCCAATGGTTTGTCAATCACGCGGCCTTGCCAGTGTTGCCCCATAACTGGGCTATGCAGCTGGCTCAGTGGTTCGAGCAGGCCAGTTACGCCCAAGAGCTGATACTGCACCTGATCATCTCGGTCGACCTCACTGTGCTGTTGTTGCCCCTGACGTTTCTCATCGGACAAGCCTCGATCTCCATCAGCGCATGGGTGTCCACCACCGATCATTCATTGAAGACACAACAAGTTAGACAAAAATAAGGAGTTGCAAAGATGAAACATCTATTTTCCGTGTTGGTGGTAGTCGGCGTCGTGTGGCTTGCCCTGCCCGATGCCGCCATTGCTGAGGTGAAGCTGCCCAGCTACGCCAGCAGCGGTTCTGCGGATAGCCAAGCCCAATCGGTCGGCAAGAAGGTCACTGACTTTCTCTCCCTCGGTGTGGGCATCCTGGCCATCATCGGCATGCTGGCGGGTGCCGGTTTCTTTTCCATGGGGAATCGTGATCGCGGCTGGCAATTTCTCTCCGGCGGTTTTGTGGCACTGGTGATCGCCGGGCTGGTCTATGGCATCGCGGGGCTCGCCGCCTGATCATGCCTGCCTTCAACGCCCGCCTGCGTCCCAAGGAGCTGTTCGGCCTGCCGCTGCAGGGTGTCATCAGCGGCCTGGTGGCCTTGGCCAGCGGATTCCTGGCGCTGACCTTTCCGCTGCTGCCGGTGAAGATCCTGCTGGGCCTGGTGGCGCTGTTGGCGTTTGGCGCGATGATTGTGCTATTCGCCCTGGGTGAAGAGCTGGCCTTCCTGCGAGTGCGTTGGCTGGCCAAACGAGAACGCCATGCCATCACCTACGAGGCCGGGCGTCAGCACCAGTGAGCTATCACCGTCATTACACCTGGAGCCATCCCTTGACCGCTTCGGTCATTGCCCATAGCGATGGGGCGGTGTCGGTGATGGTGGTCTGGGACGGACTGGACAGTGAACTACTCACCGACACCCAGCGCCAGCAGCAGTTCTTCAACCTGTATCAGTTGCTGAACCGCTTCGAGCGCGGCTATGTAGCGGAATTCCACCTCTGGCGCGAATATGACGCCAGCCTGGCGCGCGAATACATAGAGCGGGGCGGGGCGATGGAGCGCGGGCAGGCCTTCGCCGCGCCCTTGCGCCAGGACATGGCCGAACATCTAGCGAATATGGCCATGGCCAACCGGGTGGCCCTGGTGGTGACCAAGCGCCCCGCCCACCGCCCCTTGTTTGCGCGCAAGGCGCTGGTCAGGCAATCCCGCGATGCCTTGGCCCTGGAGGCCTATGTCCAAGGCCTGCTGCGCTTCCTTCCCGCTGGACGCCTGGCCACGCTTGAGGAGTACGCGGCCCGCGTACAGCAGAGTTTATACCGCCCCGCTTATATCACCGATCGCAGGCCAAGGGTGGACCAGCGCTACTCGCTGCGCGAGCAATGGGTGAGAGAGAAGCCCGCTATCGAAGGGGCGATGCTGCAATGCCAGGACCAACACACCAAGGTGCTATTTCTATACATGTACCCGGATGCGGCGCCGGCCTGGTTCGCCGGCATGGCGGCCTTGCCCTGCCCCCTGCACGTGAGCCACATCGTCGAGGCCGTCGACACCAAGGCGGCCATGCGCAAGAGCGAAGGCGAATCGGATCTGGCCGAAGGCCTTATGTCGCGCCGCGGTCGCGACTATTCCGCCAAGGGGCTCAGTGACCTGTCCGCTTTTCGCCAGTTCGTGGCCGACAACAACCTGGGTATCTATAAAAACGCCTATATCATCCATCTGCACGGCACAGAGATGCAGGTTAGCAGCGCAGCCAACAGTATCGCCGACTGGGTCGAGACCCACGGCGGCCAGGTGCGCAGCGCCGATTATATCCAGCTGCCCTATTTCCGGGTCGGCCAACCGGGGCAAGGTTATCGTTCGCCCATGTTGCGCCCCGATGACCAGATGCAGGTGGCCGACATGTTACCGGTGCAAGTCTACAACTCGGGCGAGCGCCATCCCGAATCGCTGCGCATCGGCGCGGCGGGCCAGCTGGTCGGATTCAATTACACGTCCCTGAAGCTCTCCCATGGCGTCACCAGCGCCAAGACCGGCATGGGCAAGGGCGTGGATAAGGTGGCGACCATTCTGGAGACCTATCCGTTTGGCGTGGATTGGTATATCGCGGAGATCGGCGAGAGCTATCGCTGGGTGGTTGAGGGCTTTGGCGGCAGTTATTCCAAGGTCGATCCCAATGAAACCGTGATCAATCCCTTGCCGCCTTACACCATGGCCACCACCGACGCAGGCAGCTTGCCCCTGGACGCCATCGTGGCCGGCGGCACGGTGCAGGCCCTGGCCTTCATCCTGGCCGACGGCAAGACCTCCCTGGATGTCCATCAGGAGGCGGCGGCGCAAACCGCCCTGCAGCTGCTCTATGCGGTCCCGGCAAAGCAGGCGGCGCCGACCCTGGACAAGCTTCTTCTCGAGCTGCAAGACACTGGCAACTTCGGCAGCGAACCGCAGCTTAAGGCGGCCCAGGTCATGGCCAGCAATTTAGAGAGCTTTCTCCATACCACGGAGGGACGGCTTTTCACCCGGCAGGACAATCTCAGCCTCAGCGAGGGCATCACCGGTGTCGACCTGAAGGACGTGGATAAGGCCTCGCCCAAGCTGCTGCAGTTTTACTTGGTCTTTTTGTCGTTGCGCTACTCTCATCTGGCCTTCGCCCGGCGGCGACCGGCACGGGTCCTGCTGGACGAAATGCACAAGTTCGTGCGCGTGGCGCCTGAGGTGGTGGGGCGGCTGATCTCCGAGCTGGCGCGCATGGGGCGCAAGGATGCCGGGGCCATCGACCTGGTGACCCAGGGGATCCACGAGATCGATACCATCGAATCCGAGGTGCTCAACTCCATGTCCCTGTATTCACTGCTCTACCGCGAGGACGAGCATGACGAGATCGCCCAGCGCCTCAATATGCCCGCCGGCGCCCTGGAGACATGGCGTGCCTATCCCTTCCCCATGGAGTTCGATTGGCGCCCGGCCCTGCGGGCTGTCGGCGATCGCTATTTCAATCTCCATCTCAGCTTTCCCGCGCGGGTACTGGCCCTGGCCAACACCGATCCGGCCATTCTCGACCTGAAGACTGCCATTGGTGCACACACCGAGGACCCACTGATGCGCTTGCAGCTGCTGGGTGAGGAGATCCAGACATTGAAGCAGATCAAGGAGCGGCGTGATGCGGCTTAGGCGAAGTGGCGTACTGACACTGGCCCTATTATTGGTGGCAAGCCCAGCCAAGGCCAGCATCTTTGGCGAGGAGAATGTCTCCCTGGCCAAGATGGTTACCCAGCTGGAAGCGATGTACACCAAGATGGTGGATATGGTGCAGGAGGCCAAGGCACAGAACGAGACCCTGTCCAAGGTCAACGACGCCATCAAGACCGTCAAAGAAGAAAAGGACGCGGTGGAGAATACCTTCTTGCATAACCTGGATGATGTCTTTCGCCGCGATCTGGGAAACGTCACCGAGCTGGATGCGCTCTCCGGCATGACCCTGGAAGAAAAACTGCTCACCCTGAGCCGGGAATTGGACCGGCGCCTGGAACAACCGCTCGATGAAGCGGAGCGCGAGCGCATTGAAGCGCAGCAGCGGCTCATTGAACAGGAGCGCTTCCTGTTACAGCTGGAGCAGGCCAGTCATGAAAATCTGAGCAAGGCGGCCGACGGCGTCACTGACAAGGAGGCGGCGCAGATCGCGGCCGAGTCCGCCGCCATCTATGCCGCCCTGGCGGCCTCGGAGCGCAGTCGCCAGCTGGCCGAGCAGCGCGAAGGGGTGGAGGATAGCATTCAGCATGAGCGCATTATCGAGCTGCAGGCGGATATCTTCGGTGCGGCGTCAAGGCGTGAGGAGTAGGGCGTGGACTTTGTTGTATCCCTAATTGAGCTGTTTAGCGCCGCACCCATCTACGCCAATGTGGAATCCCTGGCCCTATGGATGCTGACCCACATCACGCCGGTGTTGGTGGTAATCGCCATGTGGGTGCGCCTGACCGAGACTCAATTGGACAGCTTTGCCGGGCAATCGCGCTATGCCGCGGCGGTGCGCGATTTTCTCTGGTACGGCTTCCTGCTCTCGGCTTACATGGCCATTGGCGCCATGATCAGTTACGCCTTCAACAACTTCTACGGCCTGTTGAACGAGAAAGGCTCGTTCGAAGTGGTCTTCACTCAGATGCAGACCTTCATCGAGCAAATCAATCAGATGGACAAGGCCGATCAGGGCCTGGGCAGTTCGGCCTTGAGCCTGGTCACCGCGCCAACGACCGGGATCGCCTATTTCGTCTATTACCTGTCACTCATCGTAGTGGTCTTCCTGTTGGTGGTAATGCGCCTGGCCCTGGCGGTGGGCTATGGCCTGGTGTTCGTCTGGGGCCTGGTGGTGATTCCATTGTCCATGACCAGCAAGTTCAAGATGCTGCGCGGTTGGGGCATCTTCGCCGCAGGGGTGCTGCTGTGGCCGATTATCGAGGCAATTCTGATCTGGTTCTTTTCGCCAGTGCTCAGTGGGGCGGCGCAGAATCTGATCAGCGGCGATGCCAGCAGCTTCATGGTGGAAAAGGCCGGTGTGTATCTGCTCTACACGGTACTGAACTTCCTGATCGCCGCGATCATCATCGCCGCGCCCTTGATTGCCGGACTCATGGCCGCCAACAACAGCGCCATGAGCAGCCTGGTCATGCCCTTTGCGGGCGCGGCCATGGCGGCCTCGGCCACGACCTTGAAGGTCACCCGGCAACGTATGACAGGTGGCGCCCGGGATAGTGTGGCGGCGGTAGGGAGCAGTGATTTGGCCCAAGCGGCCTCCGCCAAGATTGAAGGCGCCGCTCGCACCATGACAGGTATGGGGCCGGCGGCCCGGCCCGCATCGGCCGCGGCCGCCAGTCGCATGACTAACCACGGCCGCCTGTCCGAGTCGCTTCGTACCCAAACACCTAGCGCCAGCGGTGCAAATCCGGACGCGTCAAAGGCGAATAATGGCGCCAGCGCCAAGAAGGCGGCCACTGCGGCTGTTGTCCAGCAGGCTACGGCCGCCACCACAGGCGGTGGGGTGGATGTAAAGGGAAGTGCGGCCGGGGCATCATACGAAGCCCCGGCCCAGGACGCCAAGCAAGGCGATGCCACACCTGCGCGCACCCGCAGCAGCGAGGCGGCGCGCCGGGGCCATTTTATTCACCAAAATCTCAAGAAAAAGGGTAGTTAGCCATGGAACAGCCAACGCAGCTAAGCGAAAAGGAGCTGCTTAATATGCACGGTCCCACAGGTGGTCTGGTCATACGCTTACAGCGTTATGCCTTGTTGGGGTGGATGCTGGCCGGCGTACTGTTGTTCGTGCTGGTGGCCTATGTCTTTCTCGACAAGGTGTTCGGCACGCCTGTGCTGGCCGTCAATGAGGAAGGGCAGGTATTGGGCCACTTCGAGTATCTCAGTGGCAGCTCGCGCACGGACGATGAGATCATGGCCGGCGGGCAGCGCTTCCTGCGCGACTACCTGAGTGCCAACTCGTCCTTCATCATGGAAGACTATACGCGGGCCCTGAACATGATGGCGGTGGAGCTGCGCGAACAGAAACTGGCCGAAGTATTGGAGACGAACTACCTGGTTCGGATCGGCGAGGCCAACACCCGCTCCCATCTGGAATTTACCGCTAATCCAAGTATCGAATGGAGGCGCGAGCTGGAGGCCTCGGTACGCTACCACGGCAATGTGGTGGCCCAGTCGGGCAAAAGCATCGTCGAACAACCCTTTGACATCACCCTGACCCTGCTCGCCGTGCCGCGCTCCACCCTGGCCACGGTGGGCTTCAAGGTGATTGGGATTGAGGACAACTGATATGTGGCGCTGGATTGTTGCTTCACTGTTGTTCGCACCCTTGCTAGCCGGCGCGGGAGAGGCGGATAATGCGCCCCGCGTCAAGCGCGTTGCGCTGCAGGAATTCACCACCCTGACCATCGATATCGTCCCGGACCTGGGCACGCGCCTGGTGTTTCCCTTCGTGCTGGATGAGCAGCCGCGGCAGGGCGAGGCGCCCTTTACCATGACCTTGACCAATGGCGTGTTCAAGTCCGATCGCAAGGAAGGCCGCAACGTCCTGGTCCTGACCGCGCCTCCGAGCCGGGACGGCGGAGATATGAGCGGCTATCTTGGCGACCTGTTCATTTCCGTGGCGGGCTACAACATCACTGCCCGGTTGCGCACTGTGAAAGACTGGCGCGAGCACTATACGGATATTGTTTTCGAGCCGTCCGAGGAAGACCGGCAGGACCTGATCGACGCAGCGGTGCAGCGCCGCCTCCAGGCCCTGGAGAGCGAGTACCAGCGCAAGCTTGAGGCCCTGGAGCAGGACATCGACCAGCGCGCCCTGGCGAAAGTGGCCTATCTCGCCCTGCAGGACGCCGAAGAAGACCGGGTGAAGGAATATTCGCGTATGGTCTTGGCCAACGGTGACCGGCTGGTGTTGTCGGTGGATTCGGTGTTGGGCTATGACCAGTTCTCCATCGTGCCCTTCGAGCTCGAGGCCGACACCTTGGGCGACGTGAAGATCCTGGATGCGCGTCTGTTCGTCCAGGCTGACAGCGACTCACCGGCGCACCTGCTGCCCACCAGCCTACAGGTGCGGCGCCGTGTGGAGGCTGGCGAACGCGTCCAGGGCGTGGTGGCAGCGGAGCAGTCCAAGCTGATGGCCTACGAGGTCATCAAGCTGGTTGTGTTGACTGACCAGGGGCAGGTGGAGCTGACATGGTGAGGCTAGTGATGCTGGGCAGTTTGCTGCTCGCAGCTATGGCGCCCGCCAGCGCCGAACGTTTGCTGACGGTGGACGAGCTGCGCCAGCTGGCTGGCGATGCCGACCGGGTGCACCGGGAAAAGCGCGCTCGCATCCAGGGCGGTGACCTCAGCCAGCTGTTGCCCCAGGTACAGCGCGAGGATGGGACGGCCCCGCCGAGCAAAGTTTCAAAGGAGATAGCGACTCCCCCCGTGCCCGACGCCGTTGTTATCCAGACACAGGAATCACCTCGGGTGACGAAGTATTCCAAGCCGAAGGCGATACGATCCAGGCGGGAAACCGAACGCACTGTCAGTTCACCAGAGAGCGCCGCCGAAGCGGCGCCTGAGCCGGCAAGTGCCAAGGTAAACCCGTTTGAGTATGTGCCACCACCCCGCACGCGGGCTACCGATGAAACGGTCTATACCGATGCCGTCATTGTGGATGAGCTGGAGTATGGCATCCGCATCGGGACCTGGATCGACGTGGAGATGCTGCGCAATATCAGCAGCGCGGAGCCGGGCATGGTGGCGTTTCGGGTTGACCAGCCAGTGGCTGGGCGCTACCGGACACTGGAGGCGGGCACCGAACTGTTTGCCGAGAAGATCTTCAATGGCGCCACGCAGCGGTTGGAATTGATGGTGACACGCGGCGTGACATCATACGGCGAAGAATTCGCCATTCGAGGCCAGGTCTACGACATGCAGAAAGTCTCTGGCCTGGACGGCATCGTGAAGAAAAAGGCGCTGGTGAAGGGCAGTGTGCAATCAGGGCTGTTGGCGGCAACCCGTACCGCTCTTGGTATGGTCGCGCAAGAAGGGCCCGTTGGCGCCGGCGCGGTCACCGCCGCGGATGTGGTGATTAGTGAAGGTGAAGGTGCCGTTGCGGAGCAGCTTCAAGACGAATACGTGATCTATGTCTCCAGCCGGGAGGCGCGTCTGTTTATCACAGAGGCATTCTGAATGACCCGCGCCGTAGCGGGATTCAGTGGTTTGAACTCATTTGATGATTTCTTTATATTGACAATGCAGTAGCTCGTTGGGGAAAAAATGAAGTTGGTAGGATGTTTTGCAGTGCTTGCCTGCGTCGGGGTAGCGCAGGCAGGGGAGTTTGGTTACACCGCCTATGGCGCATCTCTTTCGGTAGATGACCCGGATGGTACGACTAGTAGCACAAGCTACTTGGCGCCGTTTAATGGGTTTTACGCCGATTCTCTCAAGCGCGATATCAGATATCAGGTCGAGGCCTTTGCGGATTCCGTGATCCTGGACGCAGGGATCAACCAGATCGGTCAGAAGGTTCAATACCAAGGCGTAGGTCTATCACTCCAACACCGGTTTCGGCTGACGCCCGATATTAAGCCCTGGCTTGGTGTCGGGGTCGACTATATCGACCTCCGTTATCGCGACCGCCACAGTGTCGATACGGGCGGATACCTCACCTATCGATTCCCCGATCGCAGTGAATCCGGTATGAATCTCGTCTTAAATGCCGCCAATTACTGGGCCTTTTCCCGTTCCTGGGACATCGGCCTCGTCGCCAAACTGGGCCAGCCGGTCGCCTCCGATTCAACATTCTTGAAGATTGGGATTTCCGCGCTTTATAGATAATGAAAAATAAATAAGGAGTAGGGTAGTATGAAATGGATGTTTGCGCTCGTCGCAGTGATGGGCCTGGCTGTTTCCGGCTGTCAGTCAGGGGGAGAGGGCGGCCTGCCGCCAGAGCGATCCACAAGTACCGTCAGTGGCTATTCGGTAGACGCCATTATTCGAAATGGCACTATCAAGGTGTATGGTCTCAATAGTGATGCAACCAAGGGCGAGTTTCTTGGCTCAACGACGACAGACGAGAACGGCTATTATGAGTTGAGTCTTCGATCCGCATCTCTCCCGGTATTAATTGAGGTGACGGGAGGGACGTATATCGAAGAGGCCAGCGGAAAAGTCATTACCTTGGCTACTGGTGACGTGCTGCGAGCGATTACGTTTTATGAGAGCGGTGAACCGCTCAGTGTAATGGTGACGCCGCTTACCAACCTCGCAGCCGGTTTTGTCGTCTACAAAGTCGGCCAGGGAGTCAATCTCAATAATGCAATTGTCGAATCATCAACGGCCATTAGCTCTTATGTTGGCTTCGATATTCTCGACACGGTGCCGCGAGATGTCACCAATCCTATAAATTATGGCTATTCCTTGGATGATGGCATGCGCTACGGCCTGTTTACCGCTGCGATTTCCTCTTGGACTAAACACGCTGGCGAGGAAAATCTTCAGTCTCCTCATACCATCTATACATCGATTCGCCTTGCGAGCATCATGTATGACGATATCAGTAGCGACGGGCTTCTGGATGGCAAGAAGGTAACCGGAGATGATCAAAACCAAAGCATTGCGGGTCTGTCTTACGGCGCAGTTCCCCTGGGCCCGAACGTATACCGTTCAGAATTCGCCAACCACATGCTGACGGTGGTATCTGACACGAATATCAATAAGACCGGTCTCGTCTTAACAGACTTGCTGTCGGATGCCCAGGCGATCGCGAATAGCGGGCATCGTATGTTCACTGACGTGCCACCGCAACCGATTGATAAGGACGCGCCTCGCATCTCCCAAATTGACCCTGAAGGGCAATGGTATTCGGGCGCGATCAATTATGAGGTTAAAGTCTCCGACTTTGTGGGTGTCGCAGAAGTAACATTCGATATAGATGGTGAAGTCATTGGTCTTGCTTCTGATCCAAGTGCGCCCTCCGTGCCAATCATCACCGATCAGTATGGCGACGGGGAACACTACATCGGCGTAAGAGCGCGCGATTTTATGGGAAACGAGGCCTATCAGAAACTGCTGGTCAATTTCAACAGCACTGGCCCAGTGATAAATGTTACCGTCCCGAAAATCACCAACCAAACCGACTATGAATTGGCAGGCACCTGGGAGGGGTTCGGTGTCGCGCTTGATTATCTTAGTGTGCAAGATAATCAAGCGGTAATTAACAGCGACGGTACTTGGAGTGCAACAGTCGAGCTAGCGCCAGGGAGTAATGTGATTCCCATAGAAACGATGGATGAACTCGGGAATAAGACAGAGATTGAATCTGTGGTTGATCTCGACCAAACTCCGCCGGCGGCGACTGTCATTTATAGTAATGCCACTTACAGTCTTGGTGGAGGAGAGACCTTCATAGAGTCTCTAAAGTTTGCGTCAGATGAGATCTACCCTTTGTATATAAGTACGGATAAGGTCAAGCTAAATGGGCTATCCCTCAATACAGCAGTGATGTTTGAAAATGGGATACCAAATATTGAATATCAAGTGGCCGATCCAGTCGTAAAGGGAGTGGCAACAGAGCCCAATGATATTTATCTCGAAGTCAGATATTCACGAGGTGGAAATCTGTTGACAGATTGGAGACCAGCCCAGAGAACACTATATCCAGGGAATAGCCACTACATGGTTGCGCTCGCGGAGGAAACGCTTTCTGAAGACTGGCACATTACTACACCACAAGAAACACATTTAATTGAGTTGAAAGTATCCGACGACGCGGGTAATTTTAGACTGGAAAGTTTCAACTTTCGAGCTGAGGTATACCCGGCCGCATCCGATGACTCAGTCACCGTTTCAGAGCAATGGCCCGATTTGACTGAGACATCATTTGCCCAGCGTGGGAGCCTGTACGGCCAAAGCGGAGTGAGACTGGTGGACTACCAGTACCAGAATAATTCCCCTTTTGACCAATTCATACAGATCACTGATAACAGCCTTCATTATGTTGAAAGTACTGTCGAGAAAGCCATCCGTAAGCACAATGCTCGGATCGTCACGGCATTTGATAGCAAAGTGGTGCCGTACGATAGACTCGAGTTTGTCTATGGGGGGGATCCTGCCATTGCGTGCGAACAGTATCATCACACTATCGTCCATGCCTCGCCACATCCGAACCAACAAGGACTTTTTATGGTCACATGTGATCCCGGGGATGAGTGGGGACAAACGTCTACCCTAACCTATGGTGACTACCAGGAAATCGAGTCTGAAAACCTATCTCCCGCAGAAAATACCGAATGGGTTGCTGGTGAGGAGCACGAAATAATTGCAAATAAATGGTATCACCGATCGCGGTCTTGGTATGAATCAGAGCCCGGGTATCCGAAAAACGTAATTTCCGAATTCACAGAGTCCGCGTCTTTTGATACGGCCGATATCCAGGTATTTGACGAGGCGGGTAATGCGCGCACTGCGGTCAGTGGTTGGTATAAAGTCATGGCAGGCGAACGCGTGAATGTTGTGAAATACGTCGATACGCCGATCCTGCCCCAATATTCTGACGTAGGGGTGGCAGATCTGGAGTCGTTCGCGAGCTATAACTATAAAACGTACGATAAATCGGTATCTTGGGAGCTCGATGGTTCGCTTGCTATCAGCGTGATCCATGGAAATAGCTTCAATATGCTGGCGAGTATGCCGAGGTTGGCACTGTCCGGGGAAAGCGGGTCAATCACGCATACCATCGCTAGATAGTCATGTAAGAGGCAAAAAAGACAGTGACAGCTCTAATTGGGTGCTTATCATTAGGATACCGGTTGCGATGGAAGAGCTCGACCCGCAGCCGTACATTCAGCCTTGATCCTGTCAGTGCCAGGTCTACCGATGCCGTCTTTCAGAATGAATGCATGAGTAGAAATTAATAATATTACACTTCTGTGTCCGAAAAGACTGCATGTGCCAAAAAGAGATTGAATATGGGCTACCGTACCATTGCGGTGCGGAGTCTTCCATATCGTTTGTAGCTTGCGGATTTCTGAAAGCGGACATTGGCACCATCTGTTTGGTGGTGCCAATGTCTGTAATATTTCCTCATCTTGGCATGCGGTCAAGCGGGCTGCTCACCTTGCTGTAGTCTGGTTTAATATGTGTGTAAATCATGGTCGTCTCCAAATTGCGATGGCCAAGCAAACTCTGAATCGTACGTATATCCGTCCCCGCCTCTAAGAGATGGCTAGCAAAACTATGGCGTAGAGTGTGGATGCCGACGTGTTTGTGAATCTTGGCCTGAGTGACTGCCTCTCTGAACGCGCGCCGTAAGGTCGATGGAGAGCAGTGCCAACGCGCGAATTTTCCAGTATCTCGCCACGGTCTTATCATCGTTGAGGGGAATACAAACTGCCAACCCAGCGAGCATGAGGCTGAGGGATATTTCTGATAGAGCGCATTGGGCATGGGGACATAGCCATTGCCGTTTAAAAGATCGGATTTATGCAGCTGTGCCACCTTAAGCAGATGATTCCGCAATGCAGGAATCAAACGTTCCGGTAACAGCGTCACGCGGTCCTTATTACCCTTTCCGGCCCGCACCGTGACAGCACGGTTGTCAAAATCGATATCCTTGATGCGCAGTGTCACACACTCACTGATGCGCATGCCGGTCCCGTAGATCAACTCCGCCATCAATCGCGGCGTTCCCTTCATTCGTTCAAATGTAGCGCTGACCTCATCAATCGACATAACAACAGGGATATTCTGTTTGCGCTTAACCCGCCTTAGTTTATCCAAGCCAGGTAAATCCTGATCCAACACTTCCCGATAGAGAAAGGCAATGGCATTTAAAGCGGCAGATTGTGTGCTCCCCGAAACATGCTTTTTAGTCGCCAAATGGTTGAGATAGGTCTCAATATCGCGTTGGCTCATGTCTTTAGGGTGCCGTTTGTTATGAAACAGAATCAGGCGACGAATCCAGAATACGTACGATTTTTCCGTACGAGGGCTGTAATGCAATCGACGACAGGCAATTCTTACCTGATCGAGTAACTTAGGTTTTGCCGATGTTGTATCCTGACCCCATAAGGTTACCTCCAAAATTAGACATGTTCTACGTGCCACGAGTTGTTTGTAAAGATGAACGTGATAGAAAATCACTAACCCGCTGATTTACGTTAGAATATAGACTCTAAAACCGAAATAACTACAAAAGGATAACGAGACAGCGGGTCTCGTTTATCCAGCTGTTATGTGTAAAAGAAGATGAGCATAAATATCGTCAAGAAAGGAACTTGGCTCTACGATGGAACGGCCGTTAATCCCGTTGACATTATCGCCTTAGACTTTGACTGGTGGTACGAAATGGTGAAAGAAGAAGATGGGTTGGAAGAGGGAGAACAACCCATACCGCTAGGGGATGACGGTTACATCTACTATGTACGATTTCAACGTGCGGGTGAGCGCGAACATTCGACCTGGGTTGATTCAGGAGGAGAGAGAAGTTTAAGTGAAGCAATTAAGGTAGCTGAATCAAAAGTTACTGGTGAAATCACATGGCTCAACTAAAACACATAACAATCGGCTCAAATTCGCTCCGCTTCGCTACGCCGGACGCTCACTCCGTTCGCGCCGTTTAGCCGGGCGTTATAGCGCATTGAGGAAGGTATGAGTAAAACGAATATATCTGTCGCTACTATAGGCCACATGCCCAGTGAGTTCGATAAAAGAAAGATCGGTCTCTGGCGTTCGGAAATATTCTCTATTGCAGGTGATATCGAAAATTATTCCCTTACAGAAGATTCGGACGGGTATGGATGGGAGTTCAGTGACGAAAGGCTTGAACAACTTTTACCAGAGCAGTTCAACGGTGATTTTCTTATTGCCATTGTCAATGTACCTATAGAACTTAATTGGTATTCTCGGAGGCTTAGTAAAAATCGAGTAGTTTTTACATTTCATGAAATAAAGGAAATATTGGATCATTTTAATATTCCTCTGGAAAATGCGGTGTTTAGGCTACTGTATGCGTACACATTTCTGTATAAAAGAAGTGGCGACCAAATCCCCTTAAACGATGTACCCACGAATTTTGCCCATGATGAAACTCGTGGCTGTCTTTTCGATATGAATGGGATTAAGACTGACATTGTATATTCCTTACATGAGCCTATTATTTGTTCTGATTGCATCGAAAGATTAAGAAAGGAAAAAGTTGCTAACGAAACAATCGACAAAGCACAAAAAGAAATAATTCGAATAAAGAAACCACTATTTTATCGAATCGTTTCCTTCGTAAAAAAACATCCTATTTGGTCATTATTCATATCTGCAGTTTCAGCAGTATTTTTAGGCGCAATAGGCTCCTACATTGCTACAGTGATTTATGAGCTTACCAACCCTGCGCTATAAAAAAGGATAACGAGACAGCGGGTCTCGTTTATCCAGCTGTTAGGCGCCAGATGAAACCACAATTGAGCGATAAGCGGATATTCGACATTGGCTGGCAATCGAAGAAAATCTTCGTTCACAAATTCTAAGTAATAATGTGAGCCATGGGCGTCGGAAAGTCAGTTGTGGCAATTGCCATGACGGGGTAAAGTTTAATAGTTGAGCCGGTGTGGCTTGGCGCGCTTCGTTCGAGGTCGGTAGATTAAGGCATTGCTTTGGCCTGGCAAATACACAAAGGCCAGGTGGGCAACCGAAAGCTCGAAAAGCCGTGCTCTTCCGCTTCGGCAAGAAAGCGCCAAGCCAAGCTAAAGGCATTAATAAAAACATGATAGGCAGCGGGGGCGGCCAGTGTGTCGGCAATAGGAACAACTCAATTTCAGTTTTATTCATGTGCGGCACCTCGCCGCACTCTCCCAAGCCAGGTCAAAGGGCAAGCGCCTAAAAAAGGATAACGAGACAGCGGGTCTCGTTTATCCAGCTGTTATATTTAAAAAAGAAAACTGAACCGATACTTAAATACATCATAATAGCTGCCATATTTGTTGGCATTGGCTTTCTTGAAGGCATAATTACAAATCCAACACCTTCTCAGGAGCAATTAGAGTACCAGTCATATTACGAAGAACAAGCCAGTAAGGAAGCGCTCACGCAAAATGAATATAAAGAGCTTAAAAATAAAGAAACCAAGTTTTTAAATTCGCCCATAGAGCAGTCACAAGTAAGCTACTTAGTGACATTCAAGGCCTTGTTCGCTTTTATTTTCTTGGCCGCTATGTTCGTAAGCTATAAATTCATATTAAAAGGCACAACAATAAAACAAGTTATGCTTTTAAGCGGTATAAGCCTTGTTTCAATTTTCATGCTTGTTTCAACGTTTGAGTTGGTTGTTTACATGATGTTTTGCATCTCTGGGGCTCTGCTAGGTTTTAAATATAACAAATCGCTCAACCAGATCGGCGCAAACAACGTGATCTAGCACCACTTTTGTGGACGCCTTAAGCCAATAGTTTTTCATACATATCTGGCGATTGATAGCCCAATGAGGAATGCAATCGCTCCCGGTTGTAGAATTCAATGTACTCCACAATATGAGCCACGGCTTCAATTTCATTTTCAAACATTTTCTGATGAACAAGCTCGGCTTTCATTGTATGGAAATAGGATTCCATAGTGGCATTATCCAGCGGGTTTCCTTTTCTGCTCATGCTACGCACAAATCCTGCACCTAGAACCATGTCCCGGAACTCATGAGCGGCATACTCAATGCCTTGGTCAGAATGGAATATACAGTCGGTGTCTGGTTTGCTTCGTACCAAGGCCATTCTTAATGCGCTCTTCGTCAATTCAGTGTTTCGTTTTTTACTGAACGACCAGCCAACTACTTTTCGGCTGAACAGATCCAACACGACAGCATGATAGATCCATCCATTCCGGGTGCGTATATAGGTGAAGTCACTGACCCACTGCTCACCCACTTTTCCCGGCTCCTGCAGTTCCTTGAGCTGGTTTCCCGTTGACGAATAAAACTCATGCTGCCCTGGTCTCCACGCATACAACCCTGTCGTTGAGGCCTTAATGCCAAGCTCGCGCATAAGGCGGTTGATGCGCCTGCGGCTGCAGCCATAGCCTCGATTACGTAATTCCCAATGCATTCTGGCGGCCCCATAGGCTCGACGATGCCCTTGATGCAACTCACGAATAAGTTTCATTAACTGAATATCATATTGGCGTCGCTGACTTATCGGGCGTACACGCCAGGCATAAAAACCACTCGTGGAGACACCCAATAAATCACATAATGTCGACACTTTATGAAAACAGCGGTTCTTCTCGATAAATTCAAATCTTACCGTCTTGCTTTCGAAAAGAACCGCTTGGCTTTTTTTAGGATATCGAGCTCCTCTTGCTTTGCTGCCAGAGTCTTCTCGAGATCCTTAATTCGTTTATTAGCTTTTAGTAATTCGGCCTGCCTCTCGACCATGGGATCAGGCTGTGGTTTTGCTTTCCGGGATGGCTTGGCTTTCTTCTTCATCTGTTTGTTTTCACGCAAGGTTCCATTTTTCTTTTCCATTCGCCAACGATACAACATGACAGGGTGGATACCTAGCGTCTCCGCCACATCCAGCGCGGTGATATTTGGATGATCGGACAGTTTTATGGCGTGCAGTTTGAATTCCAGAGTGTAGCGGTCATAGTTTTTCTTGATGGTCTTTCCCATCTTGCGCCTCTTCAGCAGTACAGTGATAAACTGTCCACAAAAGTGGTGCTAGATCACAGCGTAGTTTGCGTCCGAACAAGCACATTGTTATACGGCGCAATTAAAGTTTCAATTCTTATCATTGCTGAAGACAGCACTTTTTATATTTTTTCCCACTCCCACATGGGCAAGGATCATTTCGGCCTATCTTTCCTGCTTTTTCAATCCTCCTGGCCTTGAGGGTATTAGCAATACTCTTTAAGCGCTCCATATCTGAATCCGAAACATCTGACAGAGTTACATTGCTCCAATCAACGTCCTTAAGTACCCCTTCGCTAGTAAAGAATAATTCAAGAATCAGCCTATCGTTATCTCCCGTGACAAGCATTGCTGCTCGAGAGTGATCTATTGCCATTTCTTCGTTACGTGGAAGGAATGAATCTTGCCAACAAAAAATTGTTAATCTAATGTCACCATAAGTAGATAGTGGTAGAGGTCTCTTATGTATTTTCTGGCTCGCTAATGTCTTCCCTATACCATCGGCGATATTGTTTCGCCAACTACCTCCGCAATCTAGAAGATAACTAGCAACACTGGATCTTCCTTGCTTACCGCTCTCAGATAAGACTCTAACAATTTCGACCAGATATTCTGGCATCTCTTGATTTAGTGGAGAAGGCGTACTAGGTTCGTGTAATTTCTCTGTGAAATATTTGTCTACATCCGATCTGTATCCGATAAAGTTAAGTTGAGCCTTAGAACCCGCCTGCAACTCTTTTGCGTACTGAGTGTAAACATTATGTTTGATGTATAAGCCAAGATGATCTAATTCATCATCTGTTTGAATAATGTCAGACTTAAATCCTCGCATGCGTTGCTCGACAAAGTGAAGAAATATCAAAGGGTTTACAAAGACATCTGAATAAACACGCAAATCATCAATCGAAATAGACCAAACAGGAGAATCCCCAACATCGACGCCAAGGGCTTTTAAATGTTGCGATTGCGCAGCTAGCTCTGTGAATGTATCAAGTGTAATAGGGCAGATTGTGATATGACGAAAATCCTCGCTGGACAATTGACCAACTTGAATGTGGCTTTCATCGAAAATATCTACTGTTTTGTCGCTTTTAAGATATTCAAGGAAGCGCTTTCCTTGAACTGCAGGTTTCAAAACCAGATTCTTAATTGATTCTATATATGCAGGAAAATCATTTGCTGGTGATGTATATGTGAACGCTCCAGCTTTTACTTCAATGATAAATAAATGATCATCATAGATAAGTAGCCCATCGGCTTCGCACCACTGTTTATTTCTAGCATCACCCGAATGCCATTTATAGTAGACAGAACGGTATATTGTCGCGCCAGGAAGCAGTTTCAGTAGATATTTAAATGGAAGCTCCTCAGATATCTCCTTTTGCTTTTTGTTCCATTCTGTGCGGTATGCTTCGTTTAATGCTATTACCCTTTTTTGTAATACTCTATAGAAATTGTCGAGCAAGCTGTACAGATCAAAGCAATAGTACCTTTCATTTAACTTGATAAATGGTCGTTTGAAAATAGGCCATATGCGTAAAGGCCAACCTTTGTATTCACCGTCCGCAAAAAACTCCACATCTTGGCCTTGCTCCCACGCCAGCTCATTTAAAAGCAATTTTGGGATTTGCGTCACCTTCTCCAAATCAAAAAGGTCTAATCCAAGAAATCGTCCAAATACATCTGCTTGCCATTCTTCCCATCCATTGTCTCGAATGACCCCTGCCATTAATTCTCTAATTTCGTCTTGGGTTACTTTTTCATTATCTCTAAGTAATGGCTCAAGTGCATCCATAGTAACTTTCTGAAATTCCTTTAACTCAAGACCAGCCTCAATAATCCCTCTTGTCAACGCATGCTGAATTTTCGATATTTCAGTAACAAGCCGCTCGGCGGTTATTCCAAACAGTGTGCTTAAGATATCTGAGTGCGGAGATACAAGATCTATAAAATGTTCCTCCTCATGATAAAGATATCGGTGACCTCGAATATTGCACCAATACATTTGAGCTTTGTAATAGAATTCTTCATACTCTATATCAAAATCAGGATCTTCCTTTCTTCGAAGTGCAGTTTTACTAATTTGATAATCAATATTTAATTTATTAAACAATTCCTCGACTGAGTCGCGTAATACTTGCCAGTCATCCTCTTCTACTTCGTCCTTAGGAGGGCCCTTCGGTTTAACTGAGGCTATTACGCTCTGGAGATAGTCAACCATTCGAAGCGAAACCACATCGTCTGCATCCGCATCACTTTCAGAGGCCATTCCCATATGGTGAACGGCCATTTCACCCCACGCTCGCTGTAACACTTTTTCTGGGGGTAGATCTATGACAATGTCAACGATCTTGCAAATAGTGTTTTCGATGTCTCGCACTACCTCTGGAAATTGCTCAACGAGTTTTTGCTGCATTTCATCAAATGTATCTTCTGGCCAGTTTGTTTGGAAGATAATATTCTTACCATAACGAGCCATCTGTAATGGCCCCGCAGAAAAATAGTCATCTGGCGGAGTTGTTTTTGACTTTTTGGACACTTAGTTTTTGCTTACCGTTTTGTGTGCGGCCAAGCCGTATAACGCTTGCAGCAGGGGCGCGACGTGAGGAGCGTCCCTTGCCTGCACTGGTTATGCATTTCTGCCAATGTATGGTGTGACGTCACAAATTGTCACTTCACGCTTCTTCATCTCGTAGTAATCCCTGACCTTGGTAATACTATCTCCATATTTTTCTTGGATACGCTCCAAGATCTTCGGATACCGACTCAGAACACTGGTTAGCGCCCGCCCCCCGCTGAAGAACTTTAGCGGGTACTCGGTGCCGACAACGTATAGGTACTTTTTCTTGTGGGTCTCATACTCTGCTAGCTCGAAAAAGTCCTTGAATATGCCATTCTGACGAATTGACTCTGGACCGCCCTGCCAGTCAATAAACTTGTATTCGGCGACGCGCATGTTTGTCTCAAGGTCAAACTGACGCCCTGTGTTTCCAGCACCCAAGGAGACACTCTCTACCTTTTCCCCAGGCTCAATGATGCCAGGCAGGGAGCGAAGAATGCCGGCGGCATGGATAATGACGTTGATTTGACCCGCAACGCGCTTCACCGCTATGGCGGAATCCATGAAGGTTTCGTCGATTCCTTGAGCCGCACATAACTCCCCAACGTCTCCTACCCCGAGGCCGATGATGCGACTTTCGATGTCGGAGAGGCTCTCGGTAAGTGAGTCTCCTTGAAAGGCTTCGAGAGCGCGAAGTGCCTTATCGATGGTCATTTCTTACCTTGTGCATAACGGTTGCCATAAGCCGCGCGAGGTACGAGCGTCGGATTTGATGGCATGGTTAGGCCTCTTTGCCATGCATCATGATTGAATAAATTTCAGCAACTCGTTCTTTTGACATACCTTCACGTTGCTCCACTGCTAAAGGGTGTTCTGTTGGCTCTAGCTCGATATACGGCCTAGTTCCTTTATCGCGCAGGTGTACTTTGGTTTTTAAATTGATGGTTTCTGGGTACGGCTTTAACCAGGCATTAAGCCACCCGAAAAATGGGCCAATATGCGAACGTTTTTCTTTATCAAAGCATTCAATCCACTCTTTAAAGCTTTCTTCGCTGAGTGACACCCAAACACCCCACACAAATGGTTTTTCCTCACCATGAACAGGTATTTCAATGCAACCACGTATAAAAAACCACTTTTCATCAATCACGCAATCGTCAGAACCACAATCACAGCGTTCTTCTCGTTCCTCTTCTGGAACCTCATAATAGCTCAATGGTTTATCCGCACCGAAGGTTGGAATACCTCTGTGTACTTCACCACAAGATGTGCATTTAAACTCGAATTCCATTTTTAATTGGCCTAACATCTAAGCATTTATACGCCGTGCCGCGCATGGCGTATAAATGTCTGTTGGACTAAGCCGCGGCGCCACGACTGTCATATATAGGGGATTGTATTTTGTCGGGCCATGGAAACCAAGCCCATTATGTGGTTTTGTTGGGACTCTTTTCAGCTCGATATCGAATTGGCAAGGTAATTTTTCATACGCGACTCGGTCTTCTGGTGATTGAAATGCCGTCTGTTTTGGGTGTTGACGCGTGCAGCCCCAGGGGGCTCTGCCCTGTATAAACATCAGCCGGCTGTAATATTGGGTTTAGGGTTAATCGGTCACCTCTCGTCGTCGTTGGGGCAACAGCGTTGCAATGATGACAAGTCTTCCGTTTTTGCAGCGTGGGCAGCGACAGACCGTTGCCGCGGGTGGAATAGGCGCCGGGCTGTGAGGACTGTCTTGATCGCGCGTATCTACATCGAGTTCAGCCGTGACGGCCAGGGCGTGCTTGATGGAGTCGGTTCGCTGTTGCCGACAGCGGTTGGCGAGAATGCCGTAATGGCGGATGCGCATGAAGCCGTCGGGCAGGATATGTTGCAGGAAGCGGCGGATGAATTCGCCATGCTCGAGCTGCATGATTTTGTGCTTGTCGTGGTCGCGGTAGTCTTTGTAGCGGAAGCGTACATGCTGGTCATCGCTGTCGATGAGACGGTGGTTATCCATCGCGATCTTGTGAGTGTAGCGGGCGAGGTAGTTGATGATGGTCTCGGGACGCTGGATGTTGGCTTGGGTGTAGACCACCCAGTCGGTCTGCATGAGTTGTTTCAGGGTATCGTTGAAGTGTTTGTCATCCGTGAGGCGATGCAGCGCCTGCGCTTGACGTGATTTCCTCAAGGCATTGACCATCGCGCCTCTAAATTTTCGTGACAGGGCGCGCACCGGGAAGAGGTAGCTGCTCTTGGCCGGGTGCCATTGCTGTGTCTCTTCGTTCCAGGCGCCGCCGGGGATCAGGCAGTGGAGATGGATATGGCGGCTGAGGTTTTGGCCCCAGGTATGGAGGACGGCGATCATGCCGAGGTCGCCGTCGAGCCGTTTGGGGTCGTTGGCGAACGTCTTGAGGGTCGACCAGACGCATTGAAACAGCAGGCGGTAGATCACCTCGGGGTGCAGGTCGACCCAAGGGTTGAGCTGATGCGGCAAGGTGAACACCAGGTGAAAATAGGGCACCGGCAGTAGTTGGGCGGTGCGTTGCCGGCTCCAGGTTTCACTGGCATTGCGCTGACATTGCGGGCAGTGGCGGTTGCGACAGGAGTGGTAGCGGTATTGTTCGAAGTCGCATTGGCTGCAGCGGACCTGTTCGCCGCCCAAGGCGGCGCTACGGCACAACCCGATGCGATGACAGGCCCGGGCCTGTTGTGGGGTAAGCGTATGATGTTGGCGATAGTGGTCCAGATGGGTGGCGAGGATGGATTGCATTGAGACATTACTCATGACCCACCTCCAATCCTTGAATCAGGTCCGTCCCATGAGCTTTGGTGTATTGCGGTACCCAGTGGAGATAGCGCATGGTCGAGTGCAGGTCGCCGTGTCCCAGCATTGCTTTCAGTTGCGGTAGCGGCATGCCCGCCGCCAGCTGATGGGTGGCATAGGCGTGACGCAGGCTGTGGATGCCGCCGACCTTTTCTATTCCCGCCCTTTGCTTGGCTGCCTGAAACACCTTCTGCGCCGTGGTGATACTCAGGCGCGTCAACGGACTGCGGCCATAGAAGAGCCACGTCGTAGGATGGAAAACAGACCAGTAACGGCGCAACAGATGCAGCAACGATTGGGAAAGCAGCACCTGTCGGTCTTTGCCGCCCTTGCCTTGGGTCACGCGCAACAAAGCGCGTTCGCCATCGATGTCACTGACCCGCAGCGCCACTAACTCGCTGACCCGCAGACCACAGCCGTAACAGGTGGTCAACATCATGCGGTGTTTGCGGTTCTCCACCACTGCCAGCAGCCGCGCCACCTCGTCGCAGCTCAACAAGTCGGGGATGCGTTGCTTGCGTTTGGGCGTATTGATCTCCAACGCCATCTCGTCCCAGCCCACCACCTTGAGGTAGAGAAAGCGGATCGCATTCAAATACAACCGGCAGGTCGCCGGTGATAGTTGCCGTTCCTTCGCCAGATAGAGAAAATAGTCCTGCAATTGCGCTGTCGTTAACTGCTCGGGTGAACAGCGGTAATACTTCACCAGCTGAATCACGGCATCCAGATAACTGCGTTGTGTCCGCACCGCAAAACCACGCACCAGCATGGCATCGATCATTTTTTGACGTAGTGGGGTCATGACTTATCTCCTGGGTTAACCCCCGGGATGGGGTGGAGATAAGTATGGAAATTATGGTGCGGTAAATCGAAGGGAAAAAGCCCCGCGTAAGCGGTTTAGTTCAAC
>MRWF01016677.1_pt1 | contig 67169 bp, 62 predicted proteins | sample 1013331 | NCBI WGS metagenome assembly MRWF01 (sample SAMN06117577, study PRJNA244670) | biofilm metagenome | biome: Water; feature: Cathode Biofilm; material: Biofilm; isolation source: microbial consortium enriched at the cathode of a solar microbial fuel cell | place: USA: District of Columbia ... | reverse complement strand
GGTGAACTGGACACCCTGATCGGTGTTGAAGATCTCCGGCGTTCCATGGCGCTGTAAGGCCTCCTCCAGGGCATCAATACAGAAGTCTGTGTCCATGGTATTGGAGACCCGCCAGGACAACACTTTGCGGCTGTACCAGTCGATGATGGCGACCAGGTACATGAAGCCCCGAGCCAGCGGAATATAGCTGATATCTGTTGCCCACACCTGGTTGGCGCGGTCGATTTTCAGCCCTTTGAGCAGGTACGGATACACCTTGTGCCCGTCGCCCGGAATGCTGGTTCTGGGGCGTGGATACACCGCCTGAATGCCCATGGTGCGCATCAGGCGCTGAACCCGCTTGCGGTTTATCCGGTGGCCTTTACGTTCCAGGTGGACACGCATCTTACGAGAGCCATAGTACGGCGTTTCCAAATGCTGCTGGTCAATCAGGTACATCAGATCCAGATCCTCCTGACACTGTTCACGAGGGACGTAGTACACCGACGAGCGGCTCAGTTTGAGCAGCTCGCACTGGCGCACAATGCTGACTTGGGGATGGCCATGCTCGATCATCGCCAACCGGCGTTGACGGCTTACTGATCGAGCTTGCGCGACAAAAAATCGCGTTCCACCGTCAGTCGACCGATCTCGCGGTAAAGCTCGTCAGAACTGGGCTCGTTGGACTGATTGCCGGACCTTTTTTTGCCTTCGAAGAGGTCCGGGGCATTCTCCAGCAGCTCGCGTTTCCAGGTGCTGACCATGGTCGGATGGATCTGAAACCGGGCAGCAATTTCAGATGTGGTCTGGTCACCCTTGAGGGCGGCCAGGGCGACTTTGGATTTGAATGATGCGCTGTATTGCTTGCGTTTCTTGCTCATGATTCTCCTCCTTGTGGAGATGATGAATCAGAGCTTAGGCACCTGTCCAAATTTCGGGGTCCACTTCACCTCCTCAAAAGAAGGCCCGCCGAGTTTTCTATGTTCGGCCCTGTTTTTGTCGTGATTGCTTATGGTGCAGTTTCAGCACCTGGATAAGTGTCTGCACTGAGCGGATAGATTAACTCCTCAAAGATCCCTAGCCTTTTTAAAGCTCCTCAGCTTTCTCTTGCACTATAAACTTCGCGACTTGCCTGGCGGTAAATATTCGCGTGACCCGGAATGCCTATGACGGCTGGATTTGCTCTCTTTCTTAAGCTAATTCCGCTCTACGTAACGGTTGCTCTAGGCTGGATCGCGGGCCGCTATCTGGAGGCCAACAGCCGAAACATAGCGGGCATCATGCTTTACATCGTGACTCCATCGGTCGTTTTTTCCGGTGTGATGGCCGCGCCGCTTTCAACAGAAGTTATCCTGTTGCCCTTTCTCATTTTTGCGATTGCATCTGTACTAGGTATTGTCCAGATGAAAGTAGCAAGTAAGTTTCTCAATGATGGCAGTGCCAACATCATCCCTTTGTGTGTCGGTTCAGGAAACAACGGATACTTTGGAGTGCCGGTAGCGCTACTACTTTTTGGACAAGAAGGGCTGGGGCTTTACATCATGTGCATGCTCGGAACAACGCTTTTCGAAAACTCGGTGGGTTTTTATCTCGCCGCACGAGGTCAGTTCGGAATTAAAGACGCCCTTTTCCGGGTTCTGAGGCTCCCAGCCGTGTATGCTTTTATTGCCGCTATGGCAATGAATCTTTCTGGGGTCGACATTCCAGAAATTTTCGTTCCGCTTTTCGATAATTTCAGAGGAGCTCACAGTGTTCTGGGCATGATGATTATCGGTATGAGCATCATCAGTTTCCGTGGATTGGCAGGCAACATTCGTTTTACGGCAATGGCCTTTTTTGGAAAGTTCATGATCTGGCCCTTGGTTGCGATTGCCTTCTGGTGGCTGGATGCAACATTCCTGGATATATACGACTCAGCTGCCCACAAAGCGATTTTCCTGATCTCAATCACGCCAATACCCGCGAATGCTGTTGTTATCGCCACCTTGATGGATGTGTCACCGAGCCAAGCAGCTGGAACGGTTCTACTGACTACAATTTTCGCCCTTGCTTTTATACCGATCATGATTTCTCTAGCATTCTGACCGCTTCGATTTTTAATTCCTCGCAGTATCCGCTCTCAGTTCATTGCCAGCACCTGCAGATTTGCGTTCGGCGCAACGCCATCAGGCGTTTGCTTTATCGGGGGCTTGCCAATGAGAGAAGGGCATTTGATTGGTTGTTGATTGATCATGCTGTTTTCTTTAAAGTGAACAAATTAATAATAAGTAAATGAGGCAGCTGATGTTTAGTCAACAACTTGCAGGCGAAACAATCCTCCATGGGGCACACCCGGAAGAAGTGTCATCCTTCGTCAATAAGCATATCGGACATCATAGACTCGAAATGGTAGGGGGGCAGGAACAAAAGTCACGTCTAAGTTTCAGGGAGTTTGCCGGATTTGGTTTGTCTCAAATTAGCTACGGAAATTGCGTCCGGGTAAAAAGTCCTGAACTAGAATCCATTTACCACCTGCAAATCGTCACCAAAGGGGAGTGTGTCTGGCACCAGGCTGGCGAACGAATGAAAGTTCGCAGTGGCCAGGGCCTTATGGTGAACCCCTATGAGAAAATTGATCTCGAATATTCAGAAGATTGCGAAAAGTTAATCATCAAAGTTCCTGAGTTAGCATTGATCAACGCCCGGGAGGTGTCTCTTCGGCGGTTGCCAGAAAATGGTATTCGTTTTGATCGGATTCCCGTCGATCTCAAATTATGTCCGGCACTCATCAAAATTATTGAAGCCGTTTTTTCGGAGCTTGATGATGCTGAGGATGAGGAAATAAGCGCAGTTGGAGCGCCTTACCGGGACATCATACTCAAGAAGCTGCTGAAAGCTTTTCCGAGTAACTGGTCAATTGAAGAGGGCGAAACTGCTCATACGCCCATGCTGGGCAAGATGCTGAGGCACATAGAACAGAACGTGCATCGCAATATTGATATCGAAGAACTCTCCAGCGTCTCTAATATGAGTGTTCGATCCATCTACAATGCCTTTTCAAAAGCCTTCGCAACGACTCCGAAGTGTTACATTAAACAGTTGAAATTGCAGAAGTTGCGGGAAGATCTCACACAAGGAAAATGCCGCAATGTTACCGAGATCGCGCTGGACTATGGCTTTAGCCACTTGGGCCGGTTTTCGTCGGATTATCGAAAATCCTTCGGCGAATTGCCCTCTGAAACCCTGCGAATGGCCGGTTAAGCCCGGCCATTGCCTTCTCGTTGTTGCCCGCAAATCTGGCGAGTGACCCGTTTACTGCATTCCAAGACCTTTTCGAACAGAAATGAGCCTTCGCTAATATCTGTGTCCCTATCAAGACCCAACAGTGTGATGACGGTGACAATGCTGCCGTTGATATCGAACACGGGACAGCTAAGCACATTGATTTCGGGAAGGTAATCGCTGAAAAACGCGCAGTAGTTATCCCGTTTGATGGTGTCCAGATGAAGTTGCAGTTCGTCTCGGGTGACGGGCTTGCCCCGATGTTTTGGGAGTGACTTGGAGTTCTCGTAGTGCTGGTCTATCAACTCCTTGCGTCGTTTGTCTGGTAAGTGGGCCAGGTAAATCCTTCCCGACGCAGAGTTCAGTGGCGATAACTCCGCGCCCAACCTCACGTTGACCGAGATTGGCTGGCTTGAATCCAACCACTTGATGATCAATGGACCGTTACCATTCCATACAGTCACGGAAACCGTTTTGTCTGTTTCTTCATTAAGCCGATCAACAGCCGCATAACTCAATTGAATGGGGTTAATGCGCCGGAGCGCAGAAATGCCCAGAGTCAGGCTGGAGTTGCCGAGAGTATACTGGGTCTGATTCACCTGATTGATATACCCCTCTCTCAGCAAACTGACGAGGTACTTGTGAGCGCGGCTAGGTGAAAGGTCCAGAGCGCCCGAAAGTTCCTTCAGGGTCGGGGGTCTGGATGCTACGGATATGTAGTTGAGTATATGTAATCCAATTTCCAGCGAACCGATTCCTTGTCGCTTTGTGGTCTCTTCTGCCATGGACGTTACCGTTTTCGAATGACTGGTTCTGCCGTGTACCAGTGGAAAACAGGCGCCCTGGGGAACGCGGACGCCCGTCTTTCCGGTTTCTTTCAAAGTACCAATTCTGAAGGTCTGGATCAGAACTTGTATTTGGCCATTACCTCAACCTGCTGGCCTTCCGGTAGAAGTGGGCCGAAGGCGAGGTTGTATTTGCGCCACTCTATCCCGGCTTCCAGATCCCGCGTAATGTTGTGGATCAAGTTGACGCGGTGGGCCTCGTAGTTGGTGTCGGCGTTATCGTCCACTTCAACGGCTGTGTAGGCTACATTGGCTCGCCAATCGCTGTTTATGACGTAGCGGAATCCGACGTCGACGCCTGCCTGGCTTACAGCATCGCCGTTTTCTACATCGGGGGATGACAGGCTGTTGTTCACGCCTACACCGGTGAACGCTCCAAGTCCTTCGCCGTAGTGGGCGTTTAAGTTAATGCTGTGCGGCCCGATCATGAACTTTGATCCAATGGCACCGCCACCCACGAAGTCGCCGTTTTCAACTTCGCGGCCGGATGCGGTGAGGATAACACGGTGACCGCCGTCGAAGTTAAGGTTCCCCCTCTGTCAAGGTAGTTGACGGCCAGATCGGGGGTGTCTGCGTCGTTGTTTACTGGATCCTGTGCGGTAAAACGGAAGCCGGCCACCTCATGGCTAATCAGGTTGGTGCGGAAGTTCAACCCGCCCAAGGTGCCCCGTGGCCCACCGAGAAAATCCAGGTAGTCGTGGTATGCAACGGCCCAGAATTGGCCGGTCCATGTTTGACCTACGGTGGTCTGGTCAACCTTGATGAACGCGTGGCGAAGACGCAGGTCGTTGTTCTCCCCAGGATAGGTCCCTCCGTAAAAGTCGCCTTCCACAAAACCGACAATGGTATGGCCTTCCTTCTGGGTCACCGTCTTTAGGTTCACGCGAGACTGGTTTGAGCGACCGAAGATACGCGAGTCCCCATCATCGACCTTTTCATAGATGGCTTCGGCTTTGAAATAACCACCGATGCTGAATTTGGTGTCGTTGAACTCGCCGAGTTCGAGAGCATGAGCGGAAGGTGTTGCGCTGAGACCGGAAGCGATCGCCAGCGCTAGCAGTGAGTTACGATAGTTCATTTGCCTTCTCCTTGTTGTTTGGCACTTGAACTATCGGTTATTACGGCGGGGTCAAATATCCGGTTAATGAACATCCCTATCCGTTTTCTGTAAATTTACACGCTGAGTGCGGTTTCGACTTTTTCCAGGTTTTGGTCCAGCTCCTCAGAGCTGCCGTCGAAATGAACTTTTCCTTTTACAATAACCACATGACGGTCACAGAGCCTCTTCAGGGCCTTGATGTTCTTGTCCACGATCAATGTGGAAATGCCGGACTCGCGAATGGTTGCGATAACCTTCCATATGTCCTCTCGGATCAGCGGTGCAAGGCCCTCGGTGGCTTCGTCAAGAATCATCAGTCTCGGATTGGTGACCAGCGCCCGTCCGATCGCCAGCATCTGCTGCTCACCCCCAGAGAGTTCCGTTCCTAAATTAGACAAGCGCTCCTGAAGGCGCGGGAAAGTCGCCATAACTCGGTCGAAGTCCCAGCCGGATTTTCCATTGCTGTCCGGGCGTGCGGCCATTTGTAAGTGTTCTTTCACCGTAAGGTTGTGGAACATGCCCCGGCCCTCGGGAACGTAGGCAATGTCCCTTCTCATCCGCTTCCATGTCGGCAGGTTACTAATGTCCTGTCCGTCAAAGTAAACATGACCACTGCGGGGTGGCACGATGCCAAGAATGGACTTAAGCGTGGTGGTCTTGCCCATGCCATTGCGTCCCATCAAGCTCATGGATTGCCCTTTCTCAAGCTTGAAGGACAGGTCGTGGAGGATGTGGCTGCGGCCATAGAGTGTATTGAGATTCTTAACTGCTAGAAGGCTGTTGCTCATGCTGCTTCCTCCTCGTCTTCCTTGCCCAGGTAGGCTTCTTTCACACGGGGCTCGTTGCGAACTTCATCCACGGTGCCAGTAATCAGGTGGGTGCCGTTATCCAGCACGGTTAGTTGGTCGGACAGCTCAAAAATTGCGTCCATGTCGTGCTCCACCAGCACAATGCAGTAGGTCTGTTTGAGCTCGTTCAGCAGCGCGATAATGCGCTGAGATTCTTCGTGGCCCATGCCAGCCATGGGCTCATCCAGAAGGAGGATGCACGGATCGGTTGCCAGCACCATGGCCAGTTCGAGCTGGCGCTGCTCTCCGTATGAAATTTCCGCCGCAACGGTATGGATGCGGCTTTCGAGCCCCACCTGACATAAAGCCTTTTCAGCGGCTTCCTGAACCAGCTTGTTGGAATGACGCGACGCGAACAAATTGAAGCTACCCGCAAATCGGCGCTGAGCCGCCACCGCGCAGTTTTCCAGGCAGGTGACATCGGCGTAGATGTTGGTTTTCTGGAAGCTGCGGCCGATGCCCCGGCGCACGAATTTCCACGGCTTCATGCCTTCAATCTGCTCGCCCTTGTGGAAGATGCATCCGCTGGTTGGCTGCAGGGTGCCGCACAGCATATTCAACAGCGTGCTCTTGCCGGCGCCGTTCGGGCCGACCACGCCGTGCAGTTGTCGATCATGAAACTGCAGGGAAATGTCGTTGAGTGCCTTGATGCCGCCCCAGTGTTTACTGAGGGATTCGGTTTCCAGAATGATGTCGTTGGCCATGATTATTTCTCCAGCAGCTTTTCAAGGTATCCGGCCAGGCCTTTGCGCAGCAGCAGGACCATCAGGATGATGGCGCCGCCCATAAACAGCATCCAGTCTTCGCTCATGTGCTCAAAGAAATACTGCAGACCTTCATAGGTTATGGTGCCGATAATGGCGCCGTAGATCGTGCCCATCCCGCCGAGGATGGACATCACCAGCGCTGTTCCAGACATTTCCCAGGTCATGAATTGCGGGTTTACATAGCCGTACTGCAGGGCAAACAGCAAACCGGCGTAGGCCGCCAGGGTGCTGCCAATGACGTAGCTGATCAGGCGGAAGGCAAAGATGTTGTAGCCCAGCGCCGCGGTACGTTCCGGGTTCAGGCGGCTGGCTTCGACGATGCGGCCGAAGCGCGAACGCAGGATGATTTTGATGGCCAGCAGGGTGACCAGCACCGCCAGCAATGCCAGGTAATAGAAGTGGGTGGGGTTGTCCAGGTTCAGGAAGCTCAGTCCGAAGATACTGGTTTCCGGCTTCATGAAGATAAACAGACCGTCGTTGCCGCCGAACTCCAGGGAATCGAAGAAGTAGTAATAGGCCATCTGAGAGATGGCCAGGGTGATCATGATGAAGTAGATTCCGGAGGTGCGTAGCACCACCGCACCGATCACCAGCGCAATCAGGGCATTAAGCCCCATAATGTAAAAGGCGTAGATCCAGAAATTGACTGCCTCATACTCCGGCGTGAGGATGACGAATAAATAGCCGCCAAGGCCATAGAAGAGGGCGTGACCCAAGGTGACCAGGCCAACTCGCCCAACCAGGAAGTCCAGAGACATCACAAACACCGCCAAAATCAGGATGGTGGTGGCTTTGCCCACGAAGAAGGAGTTCTCCTCCAGGAAAAGGGGAATACAGAGGGCGATGATAAAGAAGATCGCCAGGAAAATCCGTTCGGTGCGTTTTTCGAAAATCATGTTCGGCTCCCGCTTACTTGGCGAACAGGCCCTGGGGCTTCACCAGCAGCACCAGGATCATAAAGATGTAGATAATCATGTTGGACATGGTCGGTATTAGAACCGCAGCAAAAGTGCTGATAACACCGACCAGCAGGGCTCCCACGAAGGCGCCCTTAATCGAGCCCATGCCTCCTATGACCACTACGACAAAGCAGGTGATCAACACACTTTCGCCCATGCCGGGAACAATGGAACGCATAGGTGCGGCGATGATGCCCGAAACAGCGGCTAGCATGACTCCAATCGCGAACACGATGGTGTAGAGGCTTTTGATGTTGACTCCGAGAGCTTCTACCATTTCACGGTTAGATTCGCCGGCGCGAATCAACATGCCCAGCCGGGTTTTGCTCACCACGAAGTACAGGGCAGCGGCGATGGCTATGCAGACCATTGCAGCGAAGATGCGATACACCGGATAGCTTGAGTTGTCGGTAAAAGGCACCGAACCGCTCAGTGCTTCCGGAACGGCAACGCCATAGGGATCATTGCCCCAGAGAATGCTTTGCAAAGCGTTGAACACGAAGATCATGCCTATGGTCAGCAGTACCTGGTCCAGGTGATTGCGGTTATAGAGTCGCTGGATCAATGCCCGCTCGATGAGTATGCCCAGGCCAAGCGCGATCACTGCCGACAGAATGGCCGATACCGTAAAGCTGCCGGTCACAGCGACGAAGTACCACACCAGATAGGCGCCGACCATGTACATGGAACCATGGGCCAGATTAAGGATGCCCATGACGCCGAACACCAGGGTCAGGCCGGAAGCGATCAGGAAAAGAAGCAACCCATACTGGAGGCCATTAATAAGTTGCACGAAGAAAAGTTCGGTAGACATAGTAATACCCAACGGTTTTACGGATAAGTCAATTCAGGTGTGGGCAGGGAGCTTCAGGTAAGCCCCCGGCTCTTGCCGGGGGGTAACAGAGCCCGTGCTCAGAGTTTGCAGCCACGGGCGGGATCTTCCAGCGCTTCGGCGGCGATACTCTGCACCACGTTCACGCCATCTTTCACTTCCCGCAGGTAGATGTTCTGAATCGGGTTATGTGCCTTGGAGAAGGTGAATTCCCCACGCGGGCTGTCGATGGTCAACTTTTCCATGGTGCTGATCACGGCCTGCTTGTCTGAAATATCACCTTCAAGCTGGTCGATGGTGTTGGCGATGGCCTGCCCTGCGTCATACCCTTGAACGGCGTAGATATCCGGGTAGTGGCCATACTCGGTGTTGAAGGCCTCCCGGAACTCCCGGTTCTTCGGAACGTCCAACTGTTCAGCGTAGTGCAGCCCAGTCATCACGCCTTCGGCAGCATCACCTTGTGCCTGCAGTGTACCTTCGGTGAGGAAGCCGGAGCCCATCAGCGGAATCTTGCCGCGTAGGCCCATGGCGTCGTAATCCTTCACGAACTTGATGGCGCCACCGCCGGCGAAGAATGTGAACACCGCGTCAGGATTTTCGTCAGCTATGTCGCTGACATGGGACTGGAAATTTGTGGACGGGAAAGGCAGCAATACTTTCTCGACAATCTCACCCCCACCCGCGGTGAAGGACTCTTCGAAGGCGTCGAGACTCTCGCGGCCCATGCCGTAGTTCCAACTGATCGCATAAACTTTCTTGTAGCCCTTTTCAAGCGCCACTTTGCCCATGGGGTAGGATGGCTGCCAGGATGAGAAGGAGGTGCGGAATACATTCGGAGAGCAAAGAGGACCGGTCGCCGCAGCAGAACCCGCGTTGGGGATAATCATAATGGTATCTTTACCGCGCAGCATTTTGATCATGCCCATGGCAACGCCGGAGTGAACCGGGCCAATAACGAAATCTGCTTCGTGCTGGTTCAACAGCGAAGATGCGAGCTCTGGAGCGCGTGAAGGCTTTGCTTCAGTATCAAGCTCGATGAACTCAACTTTTGATCCGTGAAGTTTTTCGGCATGCTCTTTCAGAGCGAGCTTCAGGCCATCTCGGCCGGCTTCACCAAGTTGTGCGTAAATGCCGCTGAACGGAAGCATGACACCGATCTTTACCGGGTCACCAGCGGCCGCTAGGGCAGAGGTTGAGAGCCCGGCGGTAAGGGTGGTTGCCAGTACAGCACCGGCAAGCGTTTTGATCTTGCTCATTTCAACACCTCAGATTGTTGTTGTGGGTTCTGTCATTAGAGGCGTGTGGGGGCTGCAGAGATATCCGTTTTCTGCATAGGCGTGTCCGGTTATTGCAGAGGTATTGCGAGACCTTCCAAATTCAGTAGCTTGGTCGATAAAAAAGCCTGAAGAACCGGGCGTTCTTCAGGCAAGGGCAGATCGTTCCCAGCGGGAACCGACGCTCAACAAGAAATGACAGGCGAGCTCATGGTTCAAAAAGGATACTGCATACCCTCTTCCATCACGCTCACCCATTGGCTGGTGGTGAATTCTTCAATGTTGGCTGGACCACCAAAGCGGCCGCTGTTACCCGAGCTGCCCATGCCGCCAAAGGGTACCTGGAACTCGTTGTTTACAGTTTGATCGTTGATATGAATCATCCCAACCTGGATTTGATTGGCAATCTTCAGTGCTCGTTCTGTCGAGCCTGAATGAATCGCTGCAGCCAAACCATAGGGAGACTCATTGACCAGATCACGAGCTTCTGAATCCGAGTCGAAGGTCATCACTGGTGCTACAGGCCCGAAGACTTCCTCGGAGAAGACTGGCATGTCCGAGGTGACGTCGGCTATAACTGTGGGCTCATAGTAGTTGCCATTACGTCTGCCGCCGACGACTATGCGTGCGCCCATTTCGACAGAGCGGTTGACGATACCCTCTACCCGCTTTGCCTGAACCTCGTTGATCAGTGGACCTATATGAACCTGTTCTTGCGCAGGGTTTCCGCAGGCAAGGTTTCCGGCGCGAGCGGCCAGGCGAGCAATATAAGCGTCTGCCACCGAACTTTGCACGAGGTGTCGACCGGTCTGCATACAGATTTGCCCCTGATGCAGAAAAGAGCCCCAGGAACCACACGAACTTGCAATGTCCAGGTCGGCGTCTTCGAGAACCACCTGCGCATTGTTTCCACCTAGCTCCAGCGCGGCTTTCTTAAGCATCCGACCACAGATCTCGCCAATCTTTTTCCCAACCGCGGTGGAACCGGTAAAAGAGATCATCTTGACCAGCGGATGCTCAACGAGAGCCTGGCCTACATCAGGGCCGCCCGGCAGAACATGAAACACCCCTTCGGGCAGTCCGGCGTCTTCGAGAATCTGAGCCATCAGTGCACCGCCACAAATACTGCTTTTGGGATCCGGCTTGAGTATCACACAGTTACCCATGGCCAGGGCCGGAAACACGGAACGCATTGAAAGAAGGATGGGAAAGTTCCAGGGTGCGATAACACCCACGGTACCAAGTGGTACCCGCTTCCAATAATTCCGCTTTCCGGGAATGCTTGACGGGAATATCTCGCCATTGGGCTGCATTGGCATGGCTGCAGCCATCTGAGCCTGTTCGTAGGTAGCCTGTAACTCCCAATCTGCTTTTGGACCGATTGAGCCGCACTCGCGGGTATTCCATCCGTTGATTTCTTCCGCGCGCTCCTTGAGGAGGGCTGCGGCCCTGCGCAGGATCTCGGCTTTCTGATCAAAGGGGACTGCCATCCACTTTTTCTGGGCGTCTTTGGCGATGATGGCGGCCCGGTCAACGTCAAGAGGCGTCGCCGCTTTCAGTTGTGTGATCACCTCCCCGGTCGCTGGTTCCATTATATCGATCTGCTCACCGTCGCCATTTTGCCATGAGCCCAGGAAAAGGTTCTGTTGCCAAACAGGGTTTACTGGCACATCCATGGTATTTTCTCCTCAATGCTTTCGACTGTAATCAGGTGTGCGCCCGGTTGATCTGGTCGCTTATATAGTGGGCCAGCGCGTAAACTGTTTCCGAGGGGTTGTAGCCGATCGATGTCGGCAGCAAGCTCGCATCCACGATGTAAAGGTTCTTGACCTCATGGGTTTCGCCCGTGGGAGAGACCACTGTGGATTTCGGGTCTGCACCCATACGGCAGGTACCCTGGGGGTGAAACGAGGTGTAGCGATAGCGGGCGGGCTCATTGTCGAGCCCATCGATGACAGCATCAATCTGATCTTCACTGTCGATGGTCAGCTTGTGGGATGTCGGAATGAACAGTTGCTTCGCACCGGCGGCAAAAAGTACCCGAGCATTGGTCTTAAGGCCGTTCTTCATGATTTCGAAATCACCGTCGTCGACGAAGTATTTGATCTCTTTCACGCCGTCTTTCCAGTTTACCTCGCCCACGTTTTGATCGTGGATGAGGGTTATCAGACGAACAGTGTTGCGATATTTCGACATGTAGGACATGTACGGCTTACCAGTGCCTGGCTCGGCCTGAAAACTGGCCTCCACGGGTTCCTGGATAGCGTCGAGCAGCAAGTAGCTTCCATCCCCAGGCATTACATGTTTATCCATGTATAGGGAATGGGTGGCGCCGTAGAAGTTATCAACGTTCTCCTCGAACATGCCGGTCACGGACATGGTTGGATGACACGCGAAGTTCTTACCCACCTGGCCGTTGCTGTTGGCTAGTTTGCTTTTCTGAAGCAGAATTGGCATTTGGATCGGTCCAGCCGCGCCGACGACGATCGGTGCGTTGACCTTGAGCCTGCTTTTTACCGTTTTGCTTTGCTGGTCAACAATCTCGGCCAATACGCCGGTGGCCTTGCCATTTTCTGCGAGGATCTGGGTGACCCGTGTGTCAGAATAGATGGTCGCACCATAGGCCACGGCCCAAGGCAGGTAGGTGACCATCATGGATTGTTTACGGTCGGATTTGCAGCCAGCGAAGCAGAAACCGGTCATAGCACAATTGCGAATATTGCGTTTGGCATTACCTTCGGGAAGGTTCAGCTTTTTCATGCCGCCCCTGAGTAATTGGGCGCCAGGGCTGGTCTCAAAGGACTTGTTGGGTGCAATGCCGAGATTTTCTTCGACTTTCTCAAAGTAGGGCAGCATGACCTTTGGTGTGAGGTTGGTCAGCCCGAATTCCTTCCCCCATCGGTCGAGATAGTAATCCGGGGTTCGAAAACACAGGGCAGCGTTTACGACCGTGGATCCACCAACGCAGGCACCCTGCAAGATTGATATGTCACCGGCGGAGTTGGACTGACCGCCGTGGTCCGCATACAGCTGATCCATGGAAACGGCCAACATTTCTGAAAATTTTTCGGATGGCACATAAGGGCCGGCTTCCAGAACGACCACTTTTTTGCCGGCTTTGGCCAACTCATAAGCTGCAATGGCTCCGCCGGCACCTGATCCGATTACGACAGCATCGGCGTTGAGCTCAATGTTGTCGCTGGTCACGTCTGACGCTTGGGTTACCTGCAAACCGTGCGCAGGAATTGTTTTAGCTTCGATTGTTTCTTGCATGATCTACTCCTGCCGCTCAGCTTTTTGGTAAGGGTGCATTGCCCAGAGACACCAGGTTCCATTTTTCAGTCACCGGTCCGCCGTAGCCGAGTGGCTCCCAGGTCGGGGGGTTCGCCCAATAGGCCAGCCCGATCAGCTTCTTCAGGCCCATAGCAAGTGCTCGTTGCGGTACCTCGTCTGAATCGGCCCAAGTGTCACAGAATGCCGCGGCTTGCTTGTCGGACAGTTCCACAAAAGGTTTGCCATAAAAGGCTTTGGGTCCGTCATTAAAGTAGGCGATGCCGCCTTTCAGGCCTTCGAGAATGTGAGGTGCCATGGTAGCCATAAGTGCGGCGTCCAATGTTTGCATGACCGGGATTTCACTTGCCCGAACTAGATCGGTTCCCTCGCTTGCCAGCTGAACCTGCATCAGGCGATTCATCACCTGATATTCGCTGGCGGACATAACATTTATGCCCTCTGGCATTGAGGCGAAAGCGTGCGCTGCCCCCAGAAGTCCGGTGCCGACTGTCGCAGCAACCGCAAGGCCGCTTGCCGCTTTCAGGAAGCTTCGGCGGCTTAGGCCATTGATCTGGTCGATGGCTTCTTTTGTTTGATCGCTCATCTGACTCATGGTGTTCTCCGAATTATTGCCTGTGTTCGAAAGGCATGTTCATGTTCTTGGGGGGTCAGAATACCTTCAATACTCTCAGATTTACGCGGGTATCTTCTTTGAATCCGTTTTCCACATCGATGTCCTGGCCAGCCTGAAATTGCAATTGCACAGTCGGATTAACAAAAGTTGCGTAGGTTGCCTGCCAGCGATTTGTGTTCACCCTGTCATCCTGCTTTTGGCCGCCAACAGTGGTTTCACCCCCAAACGAATGGTAGTAAGAAATTGCCACGTGGCTTTGCTTGGACAAGAGGTAACGAAGATGGCTCTGCAGGCTCTGCGCATCTTCTTGTTCGCGCTTGAAGCCGAGGAAGTCGTCGTTGTCGCCGTACACTGAATACTCTGCGATCAGGTCTAGCACTACACTGGAATTTAAATGTTTCACGTAGGCAGCTTGAAAAATTCCTTTCCAACGATTCTCGCCAATATTTACTGGACCTTTGTTCTCATCGTATTGGCCGACCGGCACGGATGCGAAAGCGGACAGGCCAACCCATTGCTGATCATCGGGGTTGTTGAGAACCCAAGCAGTTGCGCCGATGATCGGGTCACCGATACCACTTTCTGAGGTCGGCTGAAGCGGACCGAAGGGCTCTGTCAGTTCTACCTTTCCGAAAGGAACGATGATCTGGGGATCAACAATAATGCCACCAATGTCCATGTAGTGGACGAAGCGTGCCAATCCTATGGTGGTGTCCAGTCCCGCCTCGGCGGGGACTTTGTTGCCATCGGCGTAAGCTGCGTCGCGGGTGGCATATTGGCCGTATAGAATCCCAAGGTTTACCCCTGCTGGTAGCGGTGTGTAGTCGCCGGGGTCAGTGGCAATTTCGGCAGCTTGGGTTGGAACCGAGAAAATGCTCATGGCCAGCATCAGGGTTGAGCCCAAAGCAAGTGATTTTGATGGTGTGTACTTCGAGGTCGATCGCATAGTTGCTCTCCAAATTTCATGTTGTTGTTGTCAACGCGAAAACGGTTAGCGACGATCATGCCAACAGTTCGTTTCTATAAAAAAGGCTTTTTAAATCATTTGATTAAGGGAGTTTTGTTATCGTTAAGCGGGGCTATGAATGTTTCAATCGGGGAAACAGGGAGACACTGTCTCAGAATGAGACAGTAAGTGGCATGCCAACGAATTTGCAGGCGGTCCTTATTAAAGAACGTGTTAAAGTTTCAAGAACATGACAAGAAGAGCCAATAAGGCCAAAGCGCAGGGTCGCATCAAACGACAATAATCAGTCCTGCGATAGAGGTAAATCAATGAGCGCACTTATTCCTGCCGACCAGAGGCGTGCCAAGGCACGTGAAACCTTTTTTGAGCATGGTCAGATTCCAACGGGCCTGATCGATGATGCCATTGTTCATTCCTGGCAGCGTTGTTCCGCGGCGAGAAAAAACGTGAGTGAGCGTGTTCAGTTCGACACCGTGTCCAGAAACGGTTTAATAGAGCTGATGGATAACAACCGAATTTTGTTGGAGGCAGCCACCCAGCCGCTGGAACAGTTGGGCCAAACCGTTAATGGAGCAGGCTATTCCGTTCTGCTTACGGATGACAAAGGGGTTGCTCTGGCAGCGAGACGTTCGGGTCGGTGCGCCAATACACTGATTAATGACGCCTTTCGACAGGGAGTCAATCTCTCCGAGGCGAATATTGGCACTTCCGCGATGTCTTGTGCTGTGTTGGAGCGTCGTCCAGTGCTAGTTGCCGGAGTCGAGCATTACTTGCATGCAAATCGAGTATTCAATTGTGCGGCCTCTCCCATTGTAGACCCCATGGGCAGGGTATTGGGGGCCATTGATATTACTCGTGGAAATCCGTTGGAGCCGGGAAGCGCGCTTTCCTTAGTGCAACAATGTTCAGCTAGGATTGAACGCCAGTTGATGGGTATGTTGTCGCCTTGGCTTATGATTAGTCTAGGGTGGGAGCAGAGTGATCCTCATGCCACGAGTGACCTGTTGGTGGCGCTTGGGCCGGACGGACAAGTGCTTGGATTGTCGCCCCGGGTGCGCGAACTGACGGGGTTGGCCTCGACGGATGGGACGTTGCGCTTTCAGGATTTGTTTGATTTGCGCTTTGAGGCACTCGTTGATGGGTTCCGTGGCCGGAATCACCCTATAACGGCCAGGATGCACTCTGGGCTGTCATTCTCGCTACGACCGGTCGATGCTGGTTCGCGAAAAAACACGAGGCGTACGGCTTCCGCGCCTTTGGCTAAGCGTGTACCAGAATCCACAGATTTTGGTGATCATGCAATTAGTCGTCAGGTAAACCAAGCAAGCAGAGCAATGGAGAAGGGGCTGCCGGTGCTTATACTAGGTGAGACCGGGACCGGAAAGGAAGTGATGGCAACGTCACTTCATAACGGTAGCGCATTTTCTTCCGGCACGTTTGTTGCGATTAACTGTGCGGCCATCCCGGAGTCGCTTATTGAGGGTGAGCTCTTTGGTCACGCCGATGGTGCCTACACAGGTGCGCGACGAGGCGGTGCTCCAGGTAAGATCGAGCAGGCAGATGGTGGCACCCTGTTTCTGGATGAGATTGGTGACATGCCGTTGGCGCTCCAGTCCCGTTTATTGAGAGTGTTGGAAACCCGTGAAGTGACCCGTCTTGGAAGTGCTACCCCAAAGCAGGTCCGTTTCCAGTTGATCTGCGCAACACATCGGAACCTGTCGGAAGCTGCCAGGGACGGAGAATTTCGCGAGGATCTGCTCTACCGCATTAAAGGTATGGCTATACGCCTGCCAAGACTTTCGGAACGCTCGGATTTGCAAAGCTTCATCGTCGACCGATGCCGTGCTCTGACACAGGGTAGTCGCGAGTTGTCGCAAGACTGTTTGGACGGTTTAATGCGGTACGACTGGCCGGGAAATGTTCGTGAGCTCGTCTACGCCCTGACTCACGCAGACGCACTTGCGGACCCCGGTGAAGTTTTGCAACTTTGCCATCTGCCTGAAGAGATAGCGGCCCCGACAACCATGGCAGTTCGAAGCAATAGGGCAGCGAGCAAACGCGGTACCTTAAAGACTCTGGAGCGTGCCGTTATCGAAGAAGCGCTGGCAATTGAGGGGGGGAATGTCAGTCGCGCAGCAAAACGGTTGGGCATTGGTCGAGCGACACTGTATCGGAGGCTCAAAGTCGCCAATGCGGGCGTTCAGTGAAAACTTAGGTTGTTGGTCGTCACCCGGCCATGGGAAGCCCGTCCCAAAAAAGATCAATGCTCAGTGCTGAGGTCAGTGTAAAGTTGACGGGTGAGCTCGCTCTGGACCTGCAAGCGTTTGGTAATGCCCTGAACCACTTCCATACGAGCGACAGCTCCGGCCTGAATGTCTTCCATTGCTTGTAAGGCTTCCCCCGACTGGTTTAGGCAGTGATCACACGACTGGCGGATTTTTTCCATACCGCTACCGGCCTCCACGGAGGTCGAATTCAGGCTGTTGGCGATTTCACGGATGCTCTCGCTGGATTCGTTCGCTCGAACGGCTAGGTTACGCACTTCGTCGGCCACTACCGAAAAGCCGCGACCGTGTTCTCCCGCTCGCGCGGCCTCAATCGACGCGTTCAGAGCCAGCAGGTTGGTCTGTTTGGCAATATCCTGAATGTTGCCGACAATGCTACCGATTTCTTCGGACTGTTTAACCAACTGAGTGAAGACGTCATCGATACGACTCATGAACTCAGCCAGCTCCCTAATCGAGGCCTCGGCCCCGGAAATGCTGTTCGCGCTCTGGGCTACCTTCGCGCCGGACGCTTTGGCTAGTTTGCCAGCTTCATCCATTTCTTCGAGTATCATGTCCACGTTGTTTCGCAGGTCGTCTAGGTGACCGATCAGAACGGGGTCGGGTGATTTCGGTTCGGGCACAGGCGTTTCCGGTTCATGAACCGGTTCGGGACGGGACTCCACTGCTGGCACCGGTTCGCGTATCGTGACGGTGGTCGGACGCATTCGTGCGCACAGGATAAGTGCAGTAGCTGTCAGCCCAAGAGTTATGGCTGCAAGCGTGGTTTGGAATACCGTGTCTGCGTTGACAAGCATCAGTGCGGCACAGGCGAGAGCCAGGAGGAACGCTCCATATATTGGGACTCTGGAAGAACCGGTCTCAGAGGTTTCTTGTTCTAATGTGAGAGAGTTGTCCATGGTACTGTTCCCGGCGGGCAAGGGTTAGCATTGTGGAGCAACGCTAAGGTTTTTTTCGGAATGAACCTATCCGCAAAGTGCAGACAGTTATCCAGATTCTGAAGCGCGGAAGTGGTTGGCTGCAGACCAGGGCCGGAGTAAGCTGCGGTCTGGTCTGCGCGCTAAGTGCTCAGGTCAGGGCATCAAGCAGAATCTGGCTGAATGCATCGGGGCATTCAACCGACGGCACGTGGCCAATCTGCTCCAAAACGACCGGCTCCGCTGCACCGCTGACGTCGGCCAGCGCCCTGAGTGTGTCTGGGGGCGTGGCCACATCGTCTGAACCACCAAGCAGTCGGAGTGGCACTTGATGCTGCCCCAGCTGCTCTCGGAAGTCGACCCGTCCCAGCATCTCGCACAGCAGGGCATAGCTACGGTCATCACCGCGTCCCATGATCACGCTCCAGCCTTCCACCAGCGCCGGCTGCTTTTCGCACGCGTGGGGGCCGAACCAACGTGGCACGATATCCACCGCCATGGCCGGCAGGCCGAGTTCCAGAACGTTGGCCGAGCGGGTATTCCAAGCATCGGGTGTGCCGATGACGGCGCCGGTGTTTGTGAGCGTGGCTGAAAGCAGCCTTTCAGAATGCTTGCTGAGGAGTTGCTGGCCAATGGCGCCGCCAATCGATGTTCCGACAAAGTGGAACTTATCTGACTCTGCCACTTTCGCGAGCGCGATGGCTTCCTGCGCCAGGTTTTCCGGTGTGATTTCGTCGGATTCTTCCGGCCAGGCGGCGCTGGCGCCGTGTCCCGGTAAATCCCAGGCCAGTACCCGAAATTTTTCGAGTAGCGCTGGCAACATGTCGTCCCAAACCCCCTGGGTCATGCCTAGGGGATGAGCGAGCATCAGCAGCGGTTTGTTGCTGTCACCCAGCAGTCGATAACAAACCGTGCGACCGTCGTGTTTTAGAAAAGCCATGTTTGCTCCTTAGCTCAGACCCGTTCGATGAGTGTCGCAATACCCTGGCCGACACCCACGCACATGGTGCACAAGGCATAGCGGCCACCGGTGCTCTGCAGTTGGTGGGCGGCGGTCATAAGCAGTCGGGCACCGGACATCCCCAAAGGATGGCCCAGGGCGATGGCGCCGCCGTTAGGGTTCACGCGTGAATCACCATCGGCAACGCCCAATTCCCGCAGTACCGCCAACCCCTGGGCGGCAAAGGCTTCGTTCAGTTCGATCACGTCAATGTCGTCAATGCCGATGCCTTGTTTCTCCAGCAGCTTGCGAACCGCCGGGACAGGGCCGATGCCCATGATGCGCGGTTCCACGCCGGCCGTGGCCATGCCCAGTATGCGGGCCATGGGGTTTAGTCCGTGGATTTTGACGGCGGTCTCACTGGCAATCAGCATCGCAGCGGCGCCATCGTTCACGCCTGAGGCGTTGCCTGCGGTCACGCTGCCGTTTTCGCGGAATGGCGTGGGCAGGGATGCGAGCTTCTCCAGCGTACTTTCGCGGGGATGCTCGTCGGTATCGAACACCAGCGGGTCTTGTTTCCGGCGCGGAACGAACACAGGCACGATTTCTTCGGCGAAGCGTCCTTCCTTCTGGGCTCGGGCGGCCTTTTCCTGGGAACGGAAGGCGAACAGGTCCTGATCCTCCCGCGACACCTTGTATTGTTCGGCCACGTTCTCCGCCGTTTCCGGCATGGAATCGATGCCGTACTGCTTTTTCATCAGGGGATTCACAAAGCGCCAGCCGATGGTGGTGTCCTCAATCTTCTGGCCACGTGAAAAGGCGCTGTCAGCCTTGCCCATAACATAGGGTGCGCGAGACATGGATTCCACGCCTCCTGCTAACACTAGGTCCATTTCACCTGCACGAATGGCGCGGAACGCCGTACCCACGGCGTCCATGCCGGAGCCGCACAGACGATTGAGAGTGGTGCCGGGAACAGACGTAGGCAAGCCGGCCAGCAGGGCAGACATCCTCGCCACGTTGCGGTTGTCTTCACCGGCCTGGTTAGCGGAGCCCATCATCACTTCGTCGATAGCGGTCGGGTCGAGTTCTGAAGCCTGCTCCAGTACCGCTTTAAAAATGTGAGCGGCGAGGTCGTCAGGGCGAATGCTGGCAAGGGTGCCACCGAAACGGCCAATCGCCGAACGACGAGGATGGCAGAGATAAACGTCAGTCATGATATTTCTCACTGTTGACCGGCATGATGTGCATTTGTGCGTGCTTTCAGATCACGCAGAACTTCCAGCTCTTTGGCACTTGGCTCTGGCGTGGTCTCCAACGTGTCGGCAAACCGGATTTCCCACCCAGTGGCATCGATCACTTCTTCCCGAGTCACATTGGGATGCAGAGAAGTTACTACCAGTTCTTTGCTATCAGGGTCAGGCTTGAGAATGCACAGGTCGGTAATTACCACGGTGGGACCACGTCCAATGTTGGGTACATTATCCCGTGCCTTGCCGTCGCGTCCAAAGCCAACGGTGGTAACAAAGTCGACGTCCTTCACGAAGGTACGCTTGGAATGCTTGACGGTAATGAACACTTCCTTTGCATTGGTGGCAATTTCCGGAGCGCCACCACCCCCAGGCAGGCGGACTTTCGGTTCGCGGTAGTCGCCAATCAGCGTGGTGTTCAGGTTGGCGTAACGGTCAATCTGAGCGGTACCCAGGAAGCCGACGCTGATGTGTCCACCCTGCAGCCAGTAACGGAACATCTCAGGTACTGCCACGGTGGTCAGGGCGGATTCGCATAGCTCGCCGTCGCCGATGGACAGAGGCAGCACGTCCGGTTTGGTTTGCAGGGTGCCGGATTCATAAATCAGAGTCACGTCCGGTGCGTGGGTCAGTCGCGCCAGGTTGGCAGCCTCGCTGGGCAGTCCAATGCCCACGAAGCAGGTCATGTCGCTGGTCAGTGCGCGGGCGGCAGTGACGCTCATCATTTCCGAGGAGGTAAATTCAAGGCTCATCACGCAGCTCCTTTTTCAAACACGTTGTCTTTCAGCCAGGTCTGGAAAGTTTCCCGGTCACGGGCGATGCCGTCCCACTCTTTGTAGAAGGCGTTGTCACGGTCGTAGTAGCCGAGGGCGTAGGAGGGTTTGGCGCCTTTCGGGGCCTCGGCGATGGCGGTGATGGCCCAGGAGGGAAGCACGCAGGCGTTCACGGAGGCGCCGAGGTCATCCACGATCTCCTCAACGGTCACAATGCTTCGCTTAGCGGCCAGCACCACTTCCTTTTGGATACCGACGATACCCTCTATCAGCACATTACCCTTGCGGTCGGCTCGCTGGGCATGAATCACGGCTACATCCGGACGAACAGAGGGCACTGCCGCCAGGCGCTCACCGGTAAAAGGGCACTCGATGAATTTGATCTGGTCATTGACCTTGGGCAGGTCGCTGCCGACGTAACCGCGCAGAACTGCTAGCGGCAGCCCGGCGGCGCCGGCTTCATAAGCGCAGGCCATGGCTGCGTGGCTGTGTTCCAAGATCTCAAGCTTGTTTGGCCAGCCTTTCTCAACGGCATCCCGCAGACGGTGCAGGGAGCCCACGCCGGGGTTGCCACCCCAGGAGAAGATCAGTTTTTTAGCGCAGCCGGCACCAATCATCTGGTCATAAACCAGGTCTGGAGTCATGCGGATCAGGGTCAGGTCACGCTTTTCCTGGCGGATGATTTCGTGGCCAGCGGCAAACGGAATCAGGTGGGTAAAGCCTTCCATCGCAACGATGTCGCCGTTGCTGATGTGTTTGCTTACCGCGTCCTGGAGAGAGAGGAATTCAGCCATCGCAGTGTCTCCATCATATGTTGGCAAATTAAGTTCGATATACGAACATAAGTTTAATATGCGAACATAATGGCGCGATTGGTTTTAGGTCGTCAAGTACAAATTTTCACCAGTTGTTAAGAATGCACGGATGTTCGTAATGCGAACTAACTGGTACCATGCGCTGACACTGATGTGCGGCGGGCTAAATAAGCCTGTTATAGGAGCTGGAATGGACGAACAGGTTCTCAAGCCGGGAGACCGGGACTACGTGGGCGCACTGGCGTCGGGTCTGGAGGTTCTGCAGGCATTCGATGCCGATCACCCTCGTATGACCCTGAGCGAAGTGGCGGCCCGCACTGATATGGACCGGGCCAAAGCACGGCGATTTCTGTTGACCCTGCACGCGTTGGGGTTTGTGAAGCGCACCGGTCGTCAGTTCGAGCTGACTCCCCGGGTACTGCAGCTGGGTTATGCCTATCAGGCATCAAACCAGTATCGGGCAGTCATTCAACAGTATCTGGAAGACATTACCGCCGAGCTTGGTGAATCCTCATCGCTGGCGGTTCTGGATGGTGACGATGTCGTGTACGTGGTGCGATCGGCCGCCCGGCATCGACTAATGGCGATTACGCTGTCGGTGGGTACCCGCTTGCCTGCGGCCTATACCTCCATGGGGCGGGTGCTGCTTGCGCAGTTGCCGCAGAACGAGCTTGAGACCTATATTGATAGGATTCAGCTTGAGCGTCATACGTTGTCTTCCATCACAGAAAAAAACGTTTTGCGGGAGGAGATCGACAAGGCACGAAATCTCGGATACGCCGTCTTAGATCAGGAGCTTGATCTTGGTTTGCGATCTGTGGCGGTGCCCGCCTATTCTGCGAGTGGCGAGCTTTTGGGGGCGCTTAATATCAGCACAAATGCTGCCCGGGTGGACATGGATACTTTGTTGAACGTGTATTTGCCGAGGCTGCAGATTGTGGCTGATCGGATTCGCCAAGCGGCTCGATAAGCCTCATGGATAACGACCGGTGAGCCGGTTCTCCACGAGTTCATCCAGGATAGTGTTAGCCAGCCGCATTACGGCGTTCGGGTTTTCGCCCCGACGACGTGAGGCGATAACCGGCGTGGTGATGTTGTTATCCTCCAGCGGCATGAACTCCACCCCCTCACGATTAAGTTTTCGGACCTGTTCTGGCACCAGCGTGAACCCCATGTCGGAGGCGACCAGCGATAGGGCCGTTTGAAGATCGTTGACATGCTGGCTGACATGAATTTTCAGGCCGCGTCTGTGAAAAAGCCCCTGGGTGATATCTGCAAAGTTTGGGCCCGGCCCGGAAGGGAAGGCGACCATGGGGTGGGCAGAAAGCTCTTTCATAGACGGAGGGTGTTTGCTGAGCGGGTGACCCATGGGGATGGCAGCGATGATGGGCTCGTCGAACAGTAGCTCCTGCTCCACGTCGGGGTCTTCTATGCTCACCCTTCCAAAGCCAATGTCGATCTTGCCAGTTTTAAGTGCTTCGACCTGTTCCCGGGTTTTCAGTTCATGCAGGACTATTTCCAAGTTCTTGTTTCGGCGCAGACGCCGAACCATGAGAGGTAGCTGGCCATAAAAAACGGATGGGACAAACCCGATGGAAAAAATAGTCTTTCGATGCTGTGCGATCCTGCGAGTGTCATCAACCGTCGCAGTTACTTTGTCCAGTATCTGTCGGGCCTGTTCCAGAAAATATTCCCCTCCATTGGTCAGCTCAAGGCCCCTGGGCTTGCGGATAAAAAGCTCTACACCTATTTCTTCCTCAAGCTGCTTCATTGCCCGGGTTAGTGGTGGTTGTGCAATAAACAGTTTTTCTGCTGCCCGGGTGAGGTTGCCTTCCTCTGCAACGGCGACGAAATATCGCAGGTGTCTGAGTTCCATCCATACCTCCTAGGTATCGCTAGCTACTTAATCAATATTGGTTCACATCCGTGAAACTTCGTACTGTTCGAGTCACAGGCATTATAACTTGCGATTCGGAGAGCACATGTCCGCAACCATTCAGTCCATCGAAGCCATCCTGGTCGACATTCCGACCATCCGGCCGCATAAGCTTTCCATGACAACCATGGGGGTTCAGACCATGGTGATCGTGCGGATGAAGGATTCCGATGGTCTTGAAGGGTTGGGTGAAGCCACCACCATCGGTGGCCTTGCCTACGGCCCGGAAAGCCCCGAAAGCGTGAAACTTACCATCGACACCTATTTCAAGCCACAACTGATTGGCCAGCCGGCTGACGCAATCAATACCCTAAGGGTAAAGCTAAACCGAGCGTCTCGTGGAAACAATTTGGCCAAGTCCGCTATTGAAACGGCTCTGCTGGATCTGCATGGCAAGCGGTTGAACTGCCCGGTATCCGACCTATTCGGCGGTGCCGTACACCAGCATATCCCGGTGCTCTGGACCCTTGCCAGTGGCGATACCGCCAAGGATATCGAGGAGGCCCTCGGCCTAATCGAAACCCGGCGCCATTGTGATTTCAAGCTCAAGATTGGGTCGCGGGCATTGATGGACGACGTTCGTCATGTAGCGGCCATCAAGGATGCCGTGGGTGAGTCCGCCAGTGTTCGGGTTGATGTGAACCAGGCTTGGGATGAGTCAACGGCTGCCAAAGGCATGGCGGAACTGCAAGCCGCCGGTATTGACCTGGTCGAGCAGCCCACACCCATGAAGGATCACGCCGCGCTGGTGCGCCTGTCGCAGAAATTCCACCTGCCTATCCTGGCCGACGAAGCCGTCGCCGATGCCAGCGATATGTACAACCTTGCTGCCGCCGGCTTTTCGGGGGCCGTCGCCCTCAAGATCGCCAAGGCTGGCGGCCCGGCGCAGGCCCTAAAGCAGGCCGCGGTTGCCCAGGCGGCGGGTATCGGCCTGTATGGAGGTACCTTGCTGGAAGGCACGATCGGCACCGTCGCTGCACTGCATGCTTGGTCCACTCTGGAAACCCTGCACTGGGGCACGGAAATGTTCGGCCCGCTACTGATGAAGGACGACATTGTGGACAAGCCCCTGAGCTTTCAAGACAACGGAGTGGACCTACCACAAGGCCCTGGACTGGGCGTCACGCTTAACGAAGACAAGCTCGCTGAATATAGCCGCAAAGATCAATAACGGAGGAGCGCACATGCTGTTCAAAGTTGAAATGAAGGTCAATCTGCCTACCGATATGCCGACTGAGGTTGCTGGCGAGATCAAGGCCCGGGAAAAGGCCTACGCTCAAGGCCTTCAGGAAAAAGGCAAGTGGCGCCATCTGTGGCGTGTGGCGGGCAGCTACGCGAACGTCAGCATTTTCGACGTTGAGGACAACGCCGAGTTACAGGACCTGATCAGCAACCTTCCGCTGTTCCCTTATATGGACATCACCGTTGCGCCCCTGTGCCGCCATCCGTCCTCCATTCACGAGGACGATCGCTAAGCAAAATTTTTCACAAGATCCGGCCCCGTTCTGTGGTGAAAGGGGCTTCAAAGATGATGTTGCCAACTGATTGGGACGTCTTGAGCAACAACAACAAAAGACCGAGGAGACCAACAATGACTGTTAAAACCATGCAAACCGCCGAAGTGAAAGATCTTCTTGAAAAAGTTGCCGGCTTTGATCAGCAAGGCGGTGACGAGCGGATGAAAAAGATTGTCCACCGTGTAATGCACGACATTTTTCAGATCGTGGAAGATTTCGATGTCACGCCGGAGGAGTTTTGGAGCGCCGTCTATTACGTTGGCGAACTGGGTGCAAACGGCGAAGCCGCCCTGCTGGCCCCGGGCCTGGGCATGGACCGTTACCTGGATATCCGTCAGGACGCCGAGGACGAACAGGCCGGCTTGACCGGCGGCACGCCACGCACTATTGAAGGCCCGCTTTACGTGGCCGGTGCCCCAATCAGCGAAGGATTTGCTCGCATGGATGACGGCTCCGACAAAGACGCCGAGGTGATCCTGATCAAGGGCCAGGTTACCGACGAGAACGGCGCGCCGCTGGCCAATGCTATCGTGGATATCTGGCATGCTGATACCAAGGGCGCCTATTCCTACTTCGACCAGTCGCAGAGCGAGTACAACCTGCGCCGCCGCATCAAGACTGATTCTGAAGGTCGCTATGCTGCCCAGAGCATTATGCCGTCCGGTTACGGTTGCCCGCCTGAGGGTTCAACCCAGCAGCTGCTGAACCATCTGGGCCGTCACGGCCAGCGCCCGGCGCATATTCATTACTTCGTGTCCAAGCCTGGTTACAAGCACCTGACCACTCAGATCAACATCGCCGGTGACGAATACACCTACAGCGACTTTGCTTTTGCCACCCGTGAAGAGCTGGTGGTGGAAGCCAAGCGCGTAGACCAGTCCAAAGAAGGGACCAAGCACGGCGTCACAGGACCGATTACCGAAGTCGAGTTCAACGTCGCCCTGGTTGCTACTGACAAGCCCGAGCTCCAGGAACGCCACGCACGTCCGCGTGCCCTGGAAACCGACGCTGCGTAAGCGCCACCCAAGAACAAGACGGAGTGAACGACATGACCAGCAAGCTTGAAAAACTCGCCGAAAAGGTACGTGACGCGGTAATAGCCGATCCGAAAACCGGACGCTACCAGTGTGATCGCAGCATCTTCACCGATCAGGAACTGTTCGATCTGGAGATGAAGTATATTTTCGAGGGCAACTGGGTTTACCTAGCTCACGAGAGCCAGATCCCGGAGCCGGGTGACTACTTTACAGTAACTGTCGGTCGCCAGCCGGTGATCATCACTCGTACCAAGGATGGCGAGCTGAAAGCCATCCTCAACACTTGCTCGCATCGTGGTGCGACCCTGTGCCGTAAAAAACGGGGCAACAAGACCTCCTTTACTTGCCCGTTCCACGGCTGGACCTTCCGTAATGACGGTCAGCTGTTGAAGGCGAAAGACCAGAAAAAAGGCGGCTACCCAGAGCAGTTCAACACCGACGGCTCCCACGATCTGAAGCAAATGCCAAAGTTCGGCAACTACCGTGGCTTTCTGTTCGGCAGCCTCAATGCCGACGTGGTCTCTCTCGAAGAGTATCTGGGCGAGACAACCAAGATCATTGACAACATCGTGGATCAGTCCGAAGACGGCCTGGAAATCCTGCGCGGAAGCTCGACCTACACCTACGAGGGTAACTGGAAGTTGACCGCCGAGAACGGAGCCGATGGATATCACGTGGGCACCGTGCATTGGAACTACCTGTCCACCATGGGCCAGCGCAATTACGACAAAGGCGGCACTGAAGCGGTCGACGCCAAGAGCTGGTCTGCGGAAGGCGGTTTTTACTCCTTCGAGAACGGTCACATGATGCTGTGGACTCGACTGCTGAACCCAGAAGTGCGTCCGATCTTCAGCCAGCTGGAGCGCCTGAAGGAAACCTACGGAGAGGCTCGTGCGGACTCCATAGTAAGGACCACCAAGAACCTGTGTCTCTACCCGAACGTTTACTTGATGGATCAGTTCTCCACACAGATCCGCGTGACCCGGCCCATCGACGTCAACAAGACGGAAGTGACCATCTATGCCTTTGGTCCAAAGAACGAGCCGGCAGAGCTACGTGCCAAGCGTATCCGTCAATATGAAGACTTCTTCAATGTGACCGGCATGGGCACACCAGACGACCTGGAGGAATTCCGCGCCTGCCAGAACGGCTATGAAGCCCGCGACATGCGCTGGAACGACATGAGCCGTGGTGCAGCGCACTGGATCGACGGCCCCGATGAGCACGCCAACCAGATCGATATGAAGCCCATCATGAGTGGCGCGCGGCCCGACGACGAAGGGCTGTATGTTAATCACCACCAACATTGGCAGGAGGAAATGACCCGTGCCATCGAGGCGGAGCGGGCCCGTTTCATTCCAGTGACTTCAGAGGAGGCGTCGGCATGAGCCTGAGCTACCACGATATCGAGCAATTCATCATCCGCGAAGCCCGTTTTCTGGACGACCGCGAGTGGGACAAATGGCTGGCCTGCTATCACGAAGACGTCACTTACTGGATGCCGGCCTGGGACGATGACGATGAGCTGACCGAGGACCCGCAAAGCGAGATCTCGCTCATCTATTACCCCAACAAGGAAGGCCTGGAAGACCGGATCTATCGCATAAAGACTGAGCGTTCCGGTGCCAGCTCCATGCCGGAGCCGCGAACCACGCACTTCACCAGCAACTTGGAGATCCTGTCCCAGGATGAGAGTGAAGTGAAGCTGCGGTTCAACTGGCTGACCAAGGCGTACCGCTACAAGAAAACGGCGGAATTTTTCGGAACGTCCTTCTACACCCTGGACATTACTGGCGAGCAGCCGCTGATTCGGGAGAAGCGACTGGTTCTGAACAACGATTGCATCAATCAGGTGCTGGACGTTTATCACCTGTAATTGATGGGGAGAGCATCATCATGAGTTACAACATTGCGCTGAACTTTGAAGACGGCGTTACCCGTTTTGTGTCCTGCAACGAAGGCGAAACGGTTCTCGACGCCGCCTACCGTGCGCAGATCAATCTGCCCATGGACTGCTCCGATGGCGTTTGTGGCACCTGTAAGGGTGCCTGCCGTCAGGGCGACTTCGACATGGGTGAGGAATACATTGACGAAGCGCTGTCTGACGAGGAAGCCGAACAGGGCATGGTACTGACCTGCCAGATGGTGCCTTCCAGTGACTGTGTGGTGGAAGTGCCTGTCGCTTCCACCATGTGCAAAACGGGCAATGCCGAAGTCGGTGGTACCGTGGCGGAGGTGAACCTGATCTCGCCCACATCGATCGAACTGAAGATCACCGCGGACGATGACATTGCCTTCCTTCCTGGGCAGTACGTGAACATTCAGGTGCCGGGTTCTGAAGAGACGCGCGCTTATTCCTTCAGTTCCAAGCCAGGTAGCCGTGATCTGAGTTTCCTAATTCGCAATGTGCCAGGGGGGCTTATGAGCTCTTGGCTGGTGGGCAAGGCCCGCACTGGGGATAAGGTAACCCTAACCGGCCCCATGGGAAGTTTCTATCTGCGACCCATCGAGCGTCCGATACTGATGCTGGCAGGAGGCACTGGCCTAGCGCCCTTCCTATCCAAACTAGAGCATATGAAAGCCAATGGCTGCGACTTACCAACACATCTGATTTACGGCGTCACTAATGATGATGATTTGGTGTACCTCGATATCCTGGACCGTTTTACCGAGGAGTTGGCCAATTTTACATACGTCACTGTGGTTTCTGGAGAAGAGAGCGACCATCCGAGGAAAGGATATGTTACCCAGCATATGGATGACGCTCCCCTAAATGAGGGGGATGTCGATGTCTACTTGTGTGGTCCCCCTCCCATGGTTGATTCGGTGCTCGGATTTTTCCGAGAAAAGGGCTTGAAACCGAATTCGTTTCATTATGAAAAGTTCGCTCCTAGCGCTCCTGCAGAAAAGGAGAAGGTCGCATGACATCTCGCTTCACCGATAAGGTAATGGTGATCACTGGAGCCGCCCAAGGAATAGGTAAGCGTGTAGCCGAGCTGGCGGCCGCAGAAGGCGCTCGCCTGCTTCTCGTAGACATTGCGGACTATATTCACGGCGTCGCTGCAGAGTTGCGTGATGAGGGAGCTGATGCTGTTGCTGTTCAGGCCAACCTTGAAACTTGGGCAGGGGCCGAGAAAGTAATGGCGGAGGCGCATCAGCACTTTCAGCGTATCGATATTCTCATTAATAATGTCGGTGGCACTATCTGGGCTCAGCCGTTCGAGCACTACACGCCGGAACAGATTGAAAAGGAAATTCAGCGTTCGCTTTTTACGACTCTATGGTGTTGCCGCGCAGTTTTACCTTACATGCTTGAGCAAAATGAAGGAGTGATTGTCAACGTCTCCTCCATAGCAACGCGTGCTTTAATGCGGGTTCCGTACGGTGCAGCCAAAGGAGGGGTTAACGCTTTGACTGTGAACATGGCGTATGAATATGCGCCACACAATATCCGAGTAAATGCCGCAGCGGCGGGCGGTACAGAAGCGCCACCGAGACTGACGCCTCGAAATGCGGAAGAACAGAGTAAGCAGGAAAAGGCGTGGTATCAAACCCTGATTGATCAGACCATAGGGAACAGCTTCATGCATCGATACGGAACTTTGGATGAACAGGCTGAGCCAATTCTTTTCCTGGCATCTGATGCTGCCAGCTACATTACGGGAACAGTGGTCCCAGTTGCTGGGGGCGATCTAGGGTAAGTTCTGTAGGAAATGCGACCCCAGGGTAGACAGTCAGTCATGCCCTCTTTGGCCCCGGCGTTTAACCGCTCGGGGCCCTTTTTCATGACCTGAATCTACAATAATCAATAACGGATTCACACTTATGCAAAAACTTCTAAAAGACCTTTCCCTGCCGGCAGTCGTGGCGGGCTTCTTAGCGGTTCTCGTATCATATTCGGGCCCCTTAGCCATCTTTTTCCAAGCTGGAGCCAGCGCTGGAATCTCGTCCGATATGATGACCTCATGGGTTTGGGCTATTTCTGTGGGAGCCGGCATATCAGGGATCGCGTTATCGATTTGGCTTAGAGCTCCTATCGTGACCGCTTGGTCTGCACCGGGCACCGCGTTGCTGGTTACACTGTTCCCCGAGTTGTCTCTAAACGAGGCAATAGGCGCTTATATTAGCGCGGCGATTATGATCTTTATTATTGGTATTTCAGGTACCTTTGACACATTTGTCAGAGCGATTCCGAAGGGCATTGCTGCTGGGATGATGGCGGGTATTCTTTTTCAGTTTGGTGTGGGTGCTTTCACCGCAATAGAAACCACTCCCGCTTTGGCCATCGGAATGCTTGTTTCCTATGTTGTGTTTCGTCGCCTTTTTCCCAAATATACCCTGGTTCTCTTGTTAATTTCAGGGGTGGTACTTGCGGTCGCTCTGGAAGGTGCCTCCTTGTCAGGCGTTCGCTGGAGCGTTGCGGTGCCTCAGATCATTCAGCCAGAGTGGACATTAAGTTCAACCCTTAGTTTTGCCATTCCGCTTGTCTTGGTGAGTTTAACTGGACAATTTCTGCCCGGCATGGCGATCCTCCAAAGTGCAGGCTACCCGGTTAAGGCAAAGCCCATTATCGGAATAACAAGCCTGGTTTCACTCCCAATGGCTTTTTTCGGCGGAATCACTACTGTGGTAGCTGCAATTACCGCTGCCATCTGCACAGGTAAAGACGCCCATGAAGATCCGTCTCGTAGATACATCGCGGGGGTGTTCAATGGTGTTTTCTATCTGGTGGGAGGTTTGTTCGCCGGTACCATCGTTAGTCTATTTACATCACTTCCAGCGGCATTTGTAGCTGTGCTTGCCGGGCTTGCTCTCCTTGGAGCGATTGCAGGTAATCTATTCTCCGCCTTAGAGGAGCCTAGTCACCGCGAAGCGTCATTGATTACCTTTGTTGTTACAGCTTCGGGCATGTCTCTATTTGGACTCTCATCAGCTTTCTGGGGTGTTGTCATTGGTTACTTCTGTTATTTGGTTCTGAATGGTAGCGGCGGTCGCAAACGCTCCACTTGAAGTATTGGTCAACCAATCGCTCAGAAGATTTCAAGTCTACCCTCGTCTGTAACGTGCAGAATGCCCCGGTGACTGCGTAAGCTCATTGACGGTTATAAAAGCCCAGTAGAGCGCCACCGAGTTCGTTTTTACTCTGGACGAGAGCTGCTACGAAATCGCCCCTTCGGCCCACTTGCGCAGGAGGTTTCGGATTTTTTGACAGCCCTGTTTCGTTCCCATCAGCGAGATTGGGGGGTGATTACCGAGTGCCCGAACAGAAGATGATAACCACCTATCAGCGGCAACTGTGTCGCCTTCAAATAGATCAACAGCCTCCTGATAAGTGAGTTCACGAAGTTCGGCAATGTTAGGTTCTCTATTCATAGTAGAAGCTCCAGCATTTGTTTCCGTGTCAGTCTTTCATAACTTTCCACGGCTGCAAGCAAAAGATGGTGTAGACCGAGCGAAGCTTCGCCAGTCTGATCTGCCTTGTAACCATCCCCTAAAATCGGAACACGGGTAATTAAGGGTTTTCGTTTCGCAGTAAGACGATTCCAGAATGGCCTTGAGGCTTTTCAGTTTCGACCATTGTCAGACAGATGTTGGCTCCAAATTGAGGGCCAGCATCTGTCGACAAAGTTCACTACCCCCCCCCCTCTCAGATAACGGTTAGGTCGTCGGTAAACTAAAAGTTCTTTGTTTCTGACTGGTGCTCGCCAGCGTCTCGCTCATCGTGCTCTTGCAGCAGCATGTACATTTTTGCCCCGAATTCGACGGGCCTCAGCATTGGCAAGTGATCGTTGACTCCAACGATGCCTTCCAACACGGCCTGCTTGGCGAGTTCGTGCATGAGTCGCTCCTGATATTCAACAACTTCATCGTGTTTGTTTTCGGCTTCTTGGAGCTCTGCCTGATACTTATCAACAGCCTCACTCAGCCACTCGATTCTCAACCAAGCCGACTCGACGACCGAATGCATCTCGATAATTTCCCAGAGTTTTTCTTTCAAATTCATAATCTTCCTCGTGTGTGTTTTGAACATCACAGCCAGAGTAAAGAGGAATCACAATCTTGCGGTTCGTCTAATTGCACGAAAAATCGAATTAGACTGGAAATTGGCCTTTTTGCAGAAAAAAACATCTACACACCATCAGTGGATCGGTGATAGCCCCTTGTTTGAGCCGGTTTTTCCTGACCACAAGCATTACAGAAATGGAATCGGGATCATGTAGGTCTTGACGCCATGCTCCAGCCAGCCGATCAATGCCGGGAGCTTTTCTAAACCTTTCTCGGTGCTCACCAATCCCTGTAGTACTCCGTGACCAAGCCTTCGCCGAGCCGTTCAATCCATTACATGGGTGCTGTTTCTTCGCCTGCGAGCAGTGGTGTCGCTTCTCGGACAGCCGGTTTTCGCATTTCTTGGTTGATGCAAGGCTGTTGGAAAAGACAGTTACCGTTTTTTTAAAAAAAACAGAGTAAACGCATTTTTCGGTCAATTAGACAAAACAACGGTCGCTCATAGGTCGTCACAATAACTCTCATCACGTTTGAGGAGAGCAGCATGGCTGACCACATCTATACACTGAAAACGATCTCGCCTAAGGACCTTGAGGAATCCCCCGTATTGAGGGCTACTCACTTTCTTGAACAATTTGCAGCGCTACCTTTCCGGGCAAGCGCTCTGGATGAGCTGCCCGAGCCAGCAATCCTGGACTATCTGCACCGACACCCTGCGGTGGTCGAAGAGAGAAAGAAAAAGAAGAAAAAGAACGAAGAAAAAAAGGGAAAAGAAACGGGGAAAAAAACCGAGTACGTTTCATATTACATCGTAACGGGCAATCTGCGATCCGCGGCTTTGATCTCTTGTTTGAATTCTGAGACTCCGATTCCTGTCCTTGTTGAGAGCCCCCCAATCCCCACCGACATTTTGCTCACCGAAGTTATAGAGCGTGAGCTTCTGAATTTGTCCCTGATGGCAATGCAGACAGGGGGCTATTCAAAAGCTATCTCCTCTCTATTTCTCTTAATAAAGAAGCATGGCTCTGCGAGTTCGAGCTTCCCCACAAAGTCTCGCTTATCCCTGATCTCTGGCGTGAATCGCAGAGAGATTTGAGCAAGGAATCTCCGATTATTTTTCAAAAGTTAGGGAGTGAATGATGTCTCCGAGTAGTGCACTTGAGCAACTTATTCAGCCACCGGATACACGCGCCCAGATCCAGACGGTCGCTACGGCTTTTTTGCCAGTTGCGGGTCGGATGTTGTCGCTTCTAGAAAAAAAGAATCATCCTAGTATGGATGACCTGGGCAAGACATTGCCGGGAATCATCGAACTGTGTCGAGACATTATCGATGGTGTTTATGTTGACGAATTTTGGCATCCGACCTCTGACGAAAGGCCAAAAATCACTCCGTATCCTGTCTATGCCGCATTGTTGAAAATTGGAGACCAGATCTCTTTAAACAGCGAGCAAGCGTCGATTCTGGCTCATGTGTTTATCGCTATCTGGAGCGGGGTTCCCGAGGCGCCTGACGGGAAAGTTCCGCTCTCGAATCTGCAAAAAGTTTTTTTGGAGTTCCGGCGAGCTCATCTTTGGATGGATAGCCTTGAGAGAGTTGACACCTCGGAGCCTGCAAATTGCTATACCACGCTGGACCAATTGGAACAGCGACTAAGGGAGCGTGGTGACCTGCGAGCCAAGCATCTGTCGCCTATCCGTCGACTACTAGGACTGTCGTTACAAAAAGAGTCCCTAATTGAGCGGAGTGTTCGAGCTGAGACTGAAGACTTAACTGTTACAGATGAGTACGAGAATCCGGCCGGCAGCGGCCTTGAGATGGAGCGAATTCAGATTGATGTTGAGGAGAGTGATGAGACAGATTCCGCTGGGGTGATTGAGGCACTCACTTTCCCTCTTCGGACCAGTGTTGATCAGGACAAACTATTCCAAACAGCAGAGCGAAATGCGCTCCCATCAGATGACCTTGTTCACCGGCCCATAGTTGCTACAAGCCACGGCCTCTCTAAGCATCGAAAGCCTTGGGTTGGGCAAAATGGGGTTGCTAGAGACCGCGCAAAGTCCGATCAGCTTCGACGTTCTAATCAAACGCTGACAAACCGTTGGGAGCGGCCGACGGAGTACGAACTCTATGTTTACTGGAACGCGGTAACTGAGCCCGATGATGCCGATCTTTCAGCTGCTTTGGCCCTCCTTTTGGTCCTTTTGACAGGGCGAGAGCTAGATTTGGTTCTGGAGACGCAACTGAAATCCCGGCTGGGTGATTTGCCGGAACGTGGAGAAAACGGGCGAATATACATTTGCTATGAGTCTGCAGTTTGGCAAAGCGCCGCCCCGCAACCGGTACGGAAGACTCAGCTTGACGCAGAACTGCGGCATCAGTTGGTTCAGACCGTGCCGTCGGTGCGGATGCCCATTGTAGGTCCTCTCTGGAACTTGCTGGAACGTCATGTTGGCTCTGATCCCCGTGGCTGGCGTGGCGCGCTTTTTAAGAACCACGAAAAAGAGGGTGTTGCGGAACGAGCGTCTGACTTGTTTGATCGGATCAAAAAAGAAAGCGACGTCAGGCTGACCCTCAGGCGGGTTCAAAGGGCGTTGTTCCACCGTTTGTCTGACGGTGCCGGTGACATGGTTGCGTCAATTCTCATTGCCGGTGACCACGATGACATCAGCAGACATGCTGGAATCCACTACTACTGTGCCTATGAATCAGATCTGCAAGAACGTTACTTGCAGGCTATTTCACAGCTGATGCCCGAATCTCGTAATACTTTGCACCCGGTAGCATTGGTGCAGTCTGATCGGCGTATCGGGTCCCCCTATTGTCCAACGCCGGACGTTTTGAGGCAGCTGGCGACGGATTTGAAAACGCATTTCCAGGTAACGTTGCGTCAGCCAATCGGGAAATCGACGCTTCCCGATATTCATAATGCATATACGGTTTACACGGTCCTGCTGCTTTTCTTATGCACTGGGTACCGAAGCGTTCAGGCGCCTCTATCCCGGATTACCGATGTAGATCTAAATCGCAGGTGTGCCGTGATCGCGGACAAGGAAGCCGACTTTTGGAGCCACTCGCGTATTGCGCCATTGACCGAAAATTTCTTGAGCCACTGGCACTATTATCTGAGCCATCGGCGTCATGTGATGCGGATGGTCGAGACGTATCTAGGCGAGCCGGTCCCGGACCATACCCTCTTCTTTCTTTCAACGCCGAATAGGCGAATGGCCAAGCCGGTCGCTGTGACGCCTGATCAGATCGATGAGCACCTGTCGTCGTTTTCAAGTTTGCCGCTAAACGTCGGGCGCCACCTCCTACGTAGTGAGCTTTTACATCGAAGAATTCCACCAGCGTTGATTGATGCCTTGATGGGACACTGGGTGGCTGGGCGAGAGCCGATGGGGAAGTATTCGACCTTGTCTCCAGTTGAGTACAAGGAGTTTCTGGTGCCAGTGCTGGAGGAGATCCAAGTGGAGCTTGGTTGGACGCCGGTTAGGGGGCTGGGCTGATGGGCGAGACTGAGGCGAAAAATGAAAATCTTCACGGTGATGAGCTGCGTGAGAAAAAGCGCCACCAAATCGCAAAATCCGAACGTGATGCCGTGGACCGCATTCTCGACCAATCGTTTTCAAGGCTGGTGACCGGAGACGTTCCTGAACCGGTCCCTGAGGGGTTGGTAGCTTTTATCTTCGAGACCGCCTGTGCCGGAGTCACGGGGAACGCACTACGTATCCGTCACAATCACCTGGTGAGGCGTCTCGATGAGATAGCCGGGGAACATGGCTTCGAAATTCCGAACCGAGACCTAATGATAGTTGTCCGGATGGATACGCCACCGATGACCCCGCGCAGCTTTGCGCATAAATCGGTTTACGAGGTGATTGAAGCAGACTTCTGGAATAGCCTTCGGAGCGACGGGGTGAAAGGCTCGCGGCGGTTGACGCACGACGCCGGCCGACTTGTGTATTCCATGATTTGGTTTGGAGGTCTGCACTCCCAAAAATTTCTCAAGACCATCTGCGGCGCCATCACCAGTGGACTTCAAACCGCTAAGAGGTCCCGAGGAGACAAGCAACTTTATTGGTTGGAGAGTACCGAAAGCTCGGAAGGCTCCCGTTGGTTTCCTGATCCTGTCACGCTAATGCTCCTGCATCGGTTCAATCGCGAGCACGGTTTAAAGGCGTTTCCTGCCAATGCGCCGTCGCTCTTGGCAGGGTTTGTTTCACGAATTTCCTTTAGGAAGAGCGCAGTCTCTGCGGACCGTAATTTTGTCCGTAGTCTGATGGATGCAGCCTCGACCGTGGCATCACTGGACATCATGGGGTGTGCTGGCTTTGTACAGAGCGCAGCAAGTGTTTCCGTCTCTATGGGGCCTAGCTCGTGGGTTAGATTGATTACTGGTCTGGTTCCACCGAGGGTGCGTTACAACACGCCAACATCGCCCTCGGAACTGACTGTTAATAAGCCTTCTTGTCCCCTGTATGGCCCGAAAAACGGAAACGCCAAAGACGCGATCGCGTCAATACTTCGGGCCCTGGCGCTAGATGAGCGTAAAAAGAGCGCATCTGTAAAAAGTGCGAGCTATAAAGCGCTCAGGGGTATTGCTGAGTCATCTACTGTGTCACCAATTGTCAGGGTCGTTGCTTCATGGTGTGCCCTCTCTAGACTGTCTGTAACAGCGAGTACTATTCGACGGTACCTCTCCGAATTTGCTGAACCACTCATCGCTGAAATGATTGCTGAAGAGGATCTGAATGACCTAGATGAGGATGATTGGGAAGATCTTTACGCAGAGCTTTTAAAAGCCAGCTCGTCGATCCAACAGCAAGCATACCGTTCTGGGGTTCTCAGACGATTTCATCATTACCTGGTTACGCAACACGGTTTGCCAGATACGTATATTGAGGGGGTGAGCAGCAACGGTCAGGTCGATGCAGAGATATTAACGCCTGCGGAGTTCGGGCGAACACTGTCTATGCTTGAGGATGAGCCAGACCGAAGGCTATCTGAAACAAGGAAAACTGCACTGATACTGGGCTACCGGTGTGGCTTACGACGAGGGGAAATACGACGGTTACTTCTCCGGGATTTGCAGGGGTTGTATGAGCCAGCCTTGGCATTTCCGAGTTTAATTGTTAGGGGGAATAAGTTTGGCGCCACAAAGACCGCCAACGCCAATCGAGTATTGCCGTTGTGGGCCCTACTAACCGATTCTGAGCTGGATTTGGTCAGGTGTTGGTATCGTCGGCGAGTTTTGGAGCAGCCTTCGATAAAGCGTAACCAATTGGTGTTTAGCGAGTTGCACCAGCCAGATTCTTTGATGCCTGCTAGAACGTTGATTGATCCGATTCAGGATGCCATGAGATCCGCCTCGGGGACTCCGATTTTGCGCTTCCATCACCTAAGGCATTCCTGTGCCACTTTTAGTGCACTTCGGTTGATGGAATCGTGTCCCGGTGAGATTTTTCCGGTTGAATGGGCCTGCAGTGATGATGGAGCTGTCATCATGCCTCACTGGGGAGAGGACTGGTATGCGGTTTTGTGTGGGGAAGATCGTTATGTGCCTGCGTTCGAAAAGCTCCAGTACCTGACCGTCATGATGGGCCATGCGTCCCCTGGACAAACGATTCGAACTTACACCCACCTATTAGACTACGCAGTGGGTCTAATGCGCTGGTCGGTACCGATGGGCACCTTGTCGAATGTGTGCCAGGCCGAGCTACTGGGTTTCACTGATGATAATTTGCAGCAGTTTCGTAAACGGCGGGGTCTAAGTAAGAACAAGGATTCTGCGCCAGCTCAACTGGCCGCTGTTCTGTGCCGCTTTAAAAAAGGCGGAGAGGTCGCGCTAGACAAGTCGTTTACCAGTTTTGAGATGTCAGGGTCAGCTAGTAAGGCAGTGCCTGAGAACTCTCAGGTGCCAGCGTCGGCTCTGTTGGTTTACCGAGCGCTCGATCATATCTCTCAGCTCATAAAAAACGGCGCAACGTTGGAAAAGGCGATTGCCGGGACCGCAACCTTGTTTGGACTGTCTGAGGCCTGTTTAGCCCGCTGCTATAGACGTGGCGAATGGTTGATGGACCAGCGCGCACGGAATTTTAAAGAAGAGCACGCCGGTCAGCGCAACGCATTTTCTTTGAGCGAGAGACCTGATGTTGACAGCGTTGCTCACCGAAATGGGGAGGGCGGAGTAGACAACCCTGTCCAGCGCACTTGTCCGGCACCACCCAAGTTGAGAGCATGCCATTCGACCGTCGAGTTGATGTATCACAGCTTGGTGCAGCTTGCCGTCATAGACTCCGAACGCTTCGTGGCTCTTGTAGAGAACGTTGTCGAGGCGATACAGAGAAGTCATACGCAAATAAAATTTACTTCGACCGAGGGGAAAGTGCTGTATCTCAGATTTCTGGAGCTTACAGGCTTTTTACCGCTCGCGTGGGTGGATGTACGTGCACCTGAAAATGATCCTGGTAAACAGCAAATGATGGAGTATTGGAGTAAGGAGCTATCAATGCCGACATCTCGTATTCGGATTCGTTGGGATGACCCTGCGGGCCCCAGAAATGCAATGGGTGTCGCGCAAATAGAAGTCGATCCGCCGCGTAAAGGGTTTGGTGAGCGGCCGCGCCAGCATTACATGCCCGCTCTTCGATTTGTGGCATTCGTAGCGCTGATCGCATTCGCTGGAAGAGTGTATGTTGATGACGAAATGCAGAAGTAAAGGGCCATCCATGGCCACTGAATGTAGTCCTTTTTAAGGCGAGATGAGGTTTGAAGCTTGAGCCAAGTGAGTTGAAGCTGTATGCATAAGCTCTGGCTGGAGTTGCGCGGCAAGCAGGTGGGATGACTGCACAACCATTACCGTTGGATCGGGTTGTGTATGGCTTCCGATGCGGTACATCGAGGCGATAATAAACTGAATGGTTCGTGCCGCCTCAGGCAGTTCTTGCGCTAGTCGTTTTAGGTCTTCCGCCAACAAGCCCAGCCCCTTCAAAACGACCTTCAGGTAATCGACTGGTTTAGAGTCAGATAACTCAATCCGGCCCACCCCATGTAGAAGTCCCGCAATAGCAGCGAGCCAGCGTTCCGCCTCGTTATAACCGCGGCATGCATCGAACGAACGTATGGCTACATCAAGGCCGTGTCTTGCCAGGCTTCCCGGCTGTTGGAAACTGGCTTCTTGCATCGCGCCATTCAAGAAGGGAAGTCCAACTGATGGTCGCCCCAACACTCGTCGAACAAAATCAGCCAGTGGTTGAACCGGGCATGATTCGAGAAACAGTTCAATATCGACCGCCAGATCAGGGCAGGCCAGTTGTGACTCAGGCAGATGCAGCAGTGAATCAGGCGTGTCCATCAGAATTACGGTGTCTGAGCGCGATACTGCATTCCCCGACTTGCCCTCCCAGAGCACCAACTGAACAGCACAGTCCGGGATTTTTGTGAGCTGGAGGTCCGGGTGGGGTTGGAACATCACGATCCGGTATTGCTCAAAAGAATTTTCGATGATCAGTTCTAGCACCGGCAGGGCCTCCCCGTTTGGTATCTCCGTCAGATTGGTAATGGTGCCAACGAAAATCTCGGGTTCAGATTGCCACTCGGTATTCACGATAATGCTCATGCGAAGAGCTCCTGTGCAGAGGTGAGGACGCGTTCCAGGCTATTTAGCAAGGCAGGAAGCGGATCCTGCAGGTTTTCGTCGTCCATCAACCAAAGCTCATTTTCCACCCAATTAGTAAGTGCAGCGAGATTGGAGCTTTCGTCACCTTCGCCAAGCACGGCGACAAGGTGATTTCCGTCCGGAATTTGCATCGAAAATGCGAGTGCGCTTGCCAAACGATTTGCGAAAGACTTTCGGCTGATAGAAAACGGTTGGGAATGGTTCATGAGTCACCTTCCTTCTTGGAATCAGTTTTAGCGTTGAATTCGTTGATGAGCAGACGCTCGATGGCGGAGCCATCGCGACGGGTCAGGTTTGGTACATACCGTGAGTAAACCCGGAACAACATTTCCGTGGTGGTGTGGCCCATCTGCCTGGCAATCCACTCAGGATTCTCACCGGCCGCGAGCCACAGCGTGGCTGCGGTGTGACGGGTCTGGTATGGCCGGCGTTTGCGTAGTCCTAGGTGCCTAAGCAGTGGATACCAAACTCTTTTCGTGACGTTGTTATGAGTCAGCGGCCCGCCGGTCCGTGTACAGAAAACGAAGCTTTTCTTTCCAGTCGCTTTTTGCTGGTCTTTCAGAGCATCGTAGACCAGCTGAGACATCTCGATAGTTCGGAAGGAACCGTCGTTTTTGGTGTACTCCATTCGGCCATCGACCAAAGACTGGCGGATCAAGATTTGGCGACGCGTGAAATCCACGTAGTCCCATTGGAGCCCGTCGATTTCTCCCGTGCGCATTCCGGTGAAAAATCGAACCGCGTAGTAATTTTGGAAGTCTGAGCGGACCGTGTTGATGATCTGCCTTACCTCATCAATAGTGAAAGGCTCTACATCAGTGCGCGGGACCTTCAGCGATTTAATCCCATGGTAGGGTGAGCTAAACTCATACCGGTTGGCTGCTTCACTGAGGATCATGCGCAAAGGCGTCATGATTCTGTTGATCCTACTGGCTGAAAGATGTTTTCCGCTCCGGGTTGTAACTTTGGCGAGTGAGGCCCGGAAATCGAGAATGTCTTTCTTGGTGATGCGGCCAACCTCTTGTTCCCCAAAATGGGGATTGAGGTAATTGTTCAGTGTTCCCATCACCGTCTCGATATGTGACTGGCGCCATTGAATCTTCATTTCGCCGAGCCAGTCCTTTGAGAAGGCTTTGAACAGCGGCGTGTCATGGGCCTGTCGAGCCCTCTGAACCTCCGCTTGTTTCGTGAACTTTGCTGCTCTGGGACTGTTCGGGAAATGCCGGTGGTACTCGAATGTACCCAGCGTGATTTCGGCCTCGATTCGTTTGAGGATGGCTTCGAGTTTTTTGCGGTTGGCTGGCGTGTTGTCCAAAGTTGTCTGTTCTCGGCAGCGTTTGCCTGCATACCGGAAATCAAAAAAGAGTTTGCCAGTCTCCGTGCGCTCTACAATTTTACCCACGGCACATTCCTCCTCCGGCCATTGGCACGGCAAAGGCATGATTTGCGGAGTGGCCGAGCATGTCCTGCTCAATAACGTCCCATATGTAGAGAATCTTCCGCCCACCAAAAGGGCGGATGTAATGAATGCCCTCAAGCAGAACAGAGTCTTTGAGGCGTTCGCGAATGGTTCGGGCATCATATTTAATGCGCCCCGCCAGTTCTTCGGTGGTGAGATATACCTGTGACATAAGGTGGCTCCTTTGCTATCTTTGATCGCTGGAGGGCAAAAGGTTTCTTTAGTGATCAATATGTCCTCCTGTAGATCATTATGCACTCATTAAGACCTACTGCAAGTCTTTTTGATCTCCTGCGGGTTATTTTGTTCTTTGGTGGGCCAAATGGTTAAGTGCCATCTATCCAGGTTGATGGGCGAGAAGAAGCTGAAAATCGTTGATGTGGCGAGAGAGACCGGTGTAAATCGAGGAACGATTACCCGGCTATATCATGAGACCGCCAGTAGGGTGGATCTTGATGCTGTAGACGCTCTGTGTCGGTTTCTGGAGTGTGATGTTGGTGATTTGTTCGAGTTTGTGGACAAGCAGTAAGCAAAGTTCTGGCGAGGAGCAGTTTGGGCAATGGCCATACCCGATTTTCAATCAGTCATGCGTCCGGTTCTACTTGCCGTTGGTGATGGAGAGGCTAGGCCCTTAGCAGATGTTCGCGAGGCAGTGAAGGACTTTTTTCAGCTTTCAGATGCAGAGCGAAAAGAGCGACTGCCATCCGGTCATCAAACAGTGATCAACAACAGGGCTGGCTGGGCAAGGACTTACCTCAACAAGGCCGGACTTCTGACGATTCCGCAGCGGGGTATGGTGCAAATCACCGAGCGTGGGCTGGATGCGATTCAGAATGGTCCTGATCGGATCAGTGTTGCCTGGCTAAAGCAGTTCTCTGAGTTCCATGACTTCCATACGCAAAAGCCAAAGCCAGTTTCCAATAGCTCAGAAGAGGAAGTGAGCGAAGTTGACGAGATAACTCCGGATGAACAGCTAGCATCTGCCCACCAGTCTCTGATGGAAAACCTGGCGGATGATGTCTTGGAGAGCACCCGCAAGGCTTCCCCCTCTTTTTTCGAAAAGCTCGTTGTAGATCTGATGATTTCCATGGGGTATGGCGGCTCCCGGCGGGAAGCGGGGCAGGCCACACAAACGACCAATGACGATGGGATTGATGGAATCATCAAGGAAGACAAGCTAGGCCTGGATACCATATACCTGCAAGCTAAGCGATGGACCAACACAGTTCATCGCCCCGAGATCGATAAATTTATCGGCGCATTAACCCGACAGCGCGCGCGGAAAGGGGTGTTTCTTACAACGTCGGACTTCTCTGCCGGGGCCCGTGAGGCCATCGCAGGTTTGGATATGAAAGTCGTTTTGATCGACGGCCGGGAACTGGCTCAATTAATGATCGAGAATAACCTAGGGGTCAACGTCAAAGAAGTTTATGAGGTTAAGCAAGTTGATACCGATTACTTCATAGAAGAATGACAGCGCTTCATCTGAGATTGTTCGATGGCAGAGTCTGTCGCAGCTCAATATTTATGCTCGCGTTCGTCGCGATATCTTATCTGACTCATATACGGAGTTTCTTTAGGGTGAAATGTAGCCGTATTGCTACGCTGGCTTCTAGTTTCTCATTATCTGGCATGGAAAATCGCTCTGTGTCGCGTCTGCTGATTGACAAACAAATATCTGGGGTGAAGTTCTAAATTATGAAGGTCCGTTTCTGGAAACAAGATGACTGTGCTCTAGGCGAGGTAAAATATACAGATTTCAATGAGGTGCTGATTCCATATCATGATGAGAATGCCGCTGAGACGTTCATCATTAAGAGCTTCAGTGGCGACGGTAACATATCGTGGAAAGTTGAAGGTATTCAATTCACTGAGTCTGAAATCGATATTAGTCTTGCAGAGGTAAAGCACACCGATTCAATAGGATTGATGGCGTCAAAGGGTAGCTCATCTCCTAATAAAATAGTTACTCGCTTTAACATAGTTGAAGTTGATTTTGGGCACAAAGTATCTGCGATCGATTCACAAGGACAGCTGGGTCAAAGCGTTTTATGCTCAGCCTCTCACCTTCCTAGCGAATTGTACAAAAAACGGCCATGTATTGTTCTATCGGTGAACGGTGACCGAATTCAAGTCATGCCTTTGACCACCTCCCCGAATTCTGGTGACCCAGAAAGTATGGAAATATCAAAAGAATCCTTTGCAAAATTGCACGCTAAATACACCGAGAGAACGTGTCGAACTCTTCCTCGCATGATTCAGACAGTATCTTCATATCGGGTTTATCCCCCAATGCTTAAAGGCAATTCGTTTCCTGTTACTTGTTTCGCCTTTAAGCTTTGTTCCGATGATAAGGCTGAGATGAAGCTCCGGCTCGCAAGGCACTATGGGAGCGACGTAGTGGCTGACTTCGAAGCTTTAAAACAGTCTCATAGCCAGCTAAAGCATGAGCGTGGCGCCCTCTTGACGACAAAAGAGGATCTCAGAGATGCAAAGAAAGGCCTGGAGGATCGAATGACTCGACTTCTAGAAATAATAGGGGAGGTCTCGAAACAGTATGGGTTGGAGGGCGATCCTGAGGATGCCCTGAAAGCTCTCTTGGATTGAGTGGTAAGATGTTGACAGTAGGGAGTCGTTCACATAGTATTCTCTACATGGCGGTGCCAAGGTCGTATCAGCCCACCACCGCGACTAGTAGGAGGCATATGCTGTTTAGCTTGTGCTGAGCACTAATGATACAACGTAAAGTAAAAAAACCGACCTCTTGGTCGGTTTTTTTTTGGCATAAAGCGGCCGAGTGATTGGAGTCAGGCCAGCTCTGGCCTGAGAGGATAAAATCATACCGTAGCCTAAAGGTTTGAGATTGATGGGCGACAGCCAAACTACCGCCCAAGTAGCATAGTGAAATTAGCTATTTAACTAGCCTCAAACTAGGCTTGGATCTGTCAGAAAAATTGGTTGGCGAATTGCCACTCAAGGCATTCAACATCAGGCCAAATGTAAGCTCATCCAGTTCTTCCGGTTCAATCAATAGTTCTCTGGCAACGTCAATTTTCGAGATGCCATCCTCGCGCAGGCTGGCAAAAACCTTCTTGAGCACCTGCGATGTTTCGAATGGTGATGGCTCGGGCTCGTGATCCCGGCCTAATTTAGCCAAGTCAATACACAGTGTTCGATAGGTCCAGTCCGATGTTAAATTGAGTGAGTGAAGCCGGTAGTTAAGGGCCGCGGCAGAGACGTTCCAGTATTTTTTATGGGAGATAAGGCTCTTTAGCGTCACTGTTCTTGGGGCATTTGCCAGCACACTTCTCCTGGGCATTAAAAACGCTGATGCAAAAGAGTTAGCTTCCTTCTCTGCTTCTTGACCTTGCGGTGCGCCGTGTCGGTGCATTACCAAATGGCCCAATTCGTGTGCGGCATCAAACCGGCATCGTTCCGCTGTTTTCTTTGTGTTGAGAAATACAAAAGGAATATCGCCATACCACATGGAGAAGGCATCGACCTCTCTAGCATCAACTGATAGAGAAAATACACGAACGCCCTTGGATTCAAGTAAAGCGATCATGCTTTTAATTGGAAGCTCGCCTAGATCCCAGTATCGACGCAACATTTCGGCTGCGGATTCAGGATCATTTTTCTGCCCGAGGCCTGGATATTGGTCACCCTCAGACGATCTTTGGCCGGCATCAATTTTTAAATCTACATTTGACGCAATTCTGTAATCCTCAGGAAATTCAGGTGAAGGCAAATCAAACTTGCCTTCAATCCAGCGGTTCAAGAGAAGTGCCACAGCACCCGCCGATAAAGCAATATCCCTTTTAGAGGCCGTCATCTTGGTCAGCGCACGAAAGCTTGCCACCTCAACGGGGAGCTCTTCTACGTCATCAGCAAAGAAAAATTCGACCGGAAACCTGAGTGCATTCGCGATCTTGTCGACTGTGTGGTTTTCAGGCACGGTCTGCCCACTCTCATAAGCAGTGATTGACCGATCAGTCACACTAACTTCCTTAGCCAAGGCCCGCTTTGTAAGGCCTCTGCGCTTTCTCGCGAGGGCAAAACGAGTATTGTTGAACATGCTATGCCTTTTTCTTAATTGGTACTTCTATATCGGGCAAGTCAGGAAGATCGATTTCGACCGAATCATCATCTAACGGCATACTCGGCAGAACAATCCGTTCCTTCCAGCCATTGATTTTTCCGCCGGAAATGCTAGATGGAAGGGAAAGTTCACAGCGTACTTCGTTGGCAGCCAAATGCATCAAAAGTACCCAAGTCGTGAGCCCTTGGTTTTCCTCTATCGCTTGCAACAACTCACTGAACATATCCAACTGATTGTTGGCTTCAATCGCTTCAGCAGTATTAATTCCCTTTGGACACTTATTTGAAGGCGTCGGCCCGACCATACCGGTTGCATCATCTCCGGTGGTGACAACGATAGCCAAGCCGTTTTCGTCGTTCACCGTGAGCTCATAGTTGCCTTTATCTGATTTCCTCCACCCCTCAGGCCTTAGCTGTTCCCGTAATACGGCAACGGTTTCTGCCCACATGATGATCCCGCGAGAGATACTCGGATGATTGGCCGTAGTGCGAGATCTTGCCAGGTATCCCTGCCAGACGGATTCTCTAAGGACAGGTAACTGAATCCCAAGTTGGGACAGTCGATCTACAGCATTCTCTTCAGTGTGTAAAAGGTTGTGCATGAGGTTGCCTCCGGGGCGGAACTCTAGTCTTCCTGTTTTTATACCTCAAATGAGGTTAAAAAACAAGAAGAGTAATGGCGTGATGGAACTGTCCGCGTGCCAGAGCCCGAAGATTTCGTTGAGGGGACATCGAAGATCTGGCGTCGAATTGAGCATCGCCAGAGAAATTCTCGCCGGTCTACCAAAGGCGTAGGACAAGCATTTACATCGAGGGCTATGGCAGCTCTATAGGGGGCCTACCAGAGGGACTTTTTCTGGTCGTTTTCTGTGTCCAAGTTGGGAGCCTTCGGCTTCTGTGCAAAGGTCAGTTATTTCAGACTGAGAAAAACGTCTCAAAAGCCGTGGACACACCATGGACACAATTTGGACACAGGCTCAGATTTATGTGCCAAATAGTAAAATTTCACAAGCGGGGCAAAAGTCACTGCCTAGTTGGAAGTTTATTCAGAAGTAATTTGCGAGGTAAAGGAGTGTTCAGACAATTCAGGTTTGTAACTTTCTGAATTTGCGATGAAATGGCCCGCCCGAGAGGATTCGAACCTCTGACCTCCGCCTCCGGAGGGCGGCGCTCTATCCAGCTGAGCTACGGGCGGTTATCAACAAAGTTGGCATATTTGACCGTTGCCTTCGGTTCCGGATTTTTTCTCTGACCCTTGCCTCCGGAGGGCAACGCTCTATCCAGCTGAGCTACGGGCGCTTCGAGCTCGACGATGACTCGCCGATTTCGAGTGCGCAATCTTACGTGCGTAGCGGGTGTCTGTCCAGCCCCCGGCGGCAAGTCCTGACCTCAGTTCTGGGGTAGTCGCTGCTCGGGGGTAATCGATACCAGATTGTTGTCATTGCTGAAGGTGACCTCGCCATCCTGGATGGTCACCTGGAAGCTCATGGACCGGTCCGCGAGCGCTGCCAGGGCCTCAGTGCTGTCGCCGGGTAGGTGAACAATGGTGAGGTTGTCGAAACGTTCCAGCTTGCCGTGATGTTTGTCCCACCAGACTGGGAATGCGCGATCGCCATAGGTGTAGAGGATCACTTTCCCGGCGCGGTTGCAGGCCTTCCTTATTCGGTCTTCTTCTGGCAGGCCAAGCTCGATCCATAATTCAATTTCGCCGGTCAGGTCTTTCTGCCACAGCTCTGGCTCATCATCGGTGCTCAGGCCTTTGGTAAATTCGAGGGTGTCGCCGGCGTTCAGGGCAAAGGCAAGCAGCCGGATCATCACGCGCAGGTCCGTTTCCGACGGATGCTGGGCGATGGTCAATTGATGATCCGCGTAGTAGTGACGGTCCATGTCGGCGATGTTGAGCGTCGCCTTGAGGATGGTTGCTTTGAGCGCCATGGGCTTCCTGCATTGGTATCGGGATAGGGGTTTGGGCTAGTGTAATGCAATTCTTTCCCGGGTGAGTGTAAGCGCATGCCGATGTTGCGTGGTTTTCTGGTTCTGGTGCTGTTTTTTATTCTTGGCGAGTCTGTGCGCCTGCTTCTGGCGTTGCCGGTGAGTGGCGGCGTGCTGGGGATGGTGGTCATTACCTTCACGCTGATGCTTAAAGGCAACGTGAGTGATGATCTTGCTCGGGCCAGCCAGGGGCTGATATCGGTGCTGGTGCTCTTGATCATGCCGGGGGTGGTGGGTGTGTTTTTCACGGCGAACCAGTTCTCCGGGCAGTGGCTGGCGGTTGCGGCGGCATTGCTGGTGGGCACCTTTCTCAGTGTGCTGACGACGTTGTTGTTGATGAAAGCGGTGACGAAAAGAGGCGTTAGCGATGGTGAGTGAGCTACTCGCGCGCTTCCAGGCCCTGCCGGAGTCGCTTGCCGCCACCCCGATTCTTGCGATCGGTTTGACCCTCGGTGCCTTCTTTGCCGGCAACTGGCTGTTCTCCCGCATTGGCCGGCCTATCTGGCTGCCGCCGGTTGTTTTGTCTGCGTGTCTTTTATCTGGCTTCATCGCGTTGGCGGTGGATTACCAGGATTACCAACAGGGCGCGCGGTGGCTGACGGTGTTGCTGGGGCCTGCCACCGTCGCACTCGGGATTCCCTTGTACCAGCAGATGCACCATATCCGTGCCATGTGGCGCCCGATTGTGGTCACGCTGCCGATTGCCGCCACCATGGCGGCGGTTTACGCCGTGGTGATTGGCTGGGCTCTGGGGGCCACACCGGAGGTCCTGGCATCGCTGGCGCCCAAGTCGGTTACTGCGCCTATCGCCATCGGTATTACCGAGCAGTTGGGCGGTTCGGTGCCCCTGATGATGGGCGGGCTCCTGATCACGGGCGTGGTGGCAACCCTCTTCGTAGACCTGCTCGCGCGGCTTTTGCCTGTTGAGGACGAACGGATTCTGGGCTTTGCCCTGGGGCTGAATGGCCATGCCATCGGAACCGCCAGGGCGTTTGAAATCAGCCATAGCGCCGGCGCGTTTGCGTCTCTGGGGATGGGACTTACCGGTGTGTTTACTGCCCTGATCCTGCCTCTGGTTTTCCGGCTGTAAGTCTGCGCCAAATCAGGTCATTCACCTGGCGTATAGCCCCATGTCGCAATTTCGATTGCCCTAAGTGTTTTCCGAGACTAGCTTGTTGGCCAGGCATTCGGCGCCGTTCTGCGCCGATGTTCCGTGAAAATTCCTAAAACAGCGACGGAAAACGCGATGAAAAAACTGATTGCAGCATTTGTCGGTTCCATGGCCCTGGCGGCGGCGCCGGTAGCCCTGTCTGCCGAGGCGACCAAGGAACTGAAGATGGCGTACGACGCCGACCCCGTGACCCTCGACATTCATGAGCAGCTGTCTGGTGGCATTCTCCAGCTGTCTCATATGACCTTTGATCCGCTGTTGCGCTGGACCAAGGATCTTGGTTTCGAGCCGCGCCTGGCAGAGAGCTGGACCCGGGTTGATGAAAACACCATGCGCTTCAAACTCCGTGAGGGCGTGAAGTTCCATTCCGGCAACGAGCTGACGACCGCGGATGTGAAGTTCACTTTCGACCGCCTGAAGCAGAGCCAGGATTTCAAGGCCATCTTCAAGCCCTTCAGCGGCATCAACATCATCGATGATTACACCTTCGAGCTGGTCACCAGTGAGCCCTATCCGCTGCTGCTGAACACCGCCACCTATATCTTCCCGTTCGACAGCGAGTTCTACAGCGGCCAGACCGAAGACGGCAAAGACGGCAAAGACAAGAGCGCCATCCTCAAACATGGCAACTCGTTCGCATCCGAGAATCTGTCGGGCACCGGCCCTTACACCGTGACCGAACGCAAGCAGGGTGTCCGCGTCGAGTTCGAGCGCTTCGACGACTACTGGGATACCGAGTCCCCGGGTAACGTCGGCAAGATCGTGCTGACTCCGATCAAAGAGAACAACACCCGGGTTTCTGCGCTGCTGTCCGGTGGTGTCGACTTTATCGCCCCGGTTCCGCCCAATGATCTGGAGCGGATCCGCAACGACAAGAACGCCAACCTGGTCACCATGAGTGGCACCCGCATCATCCTGTTCCACATGAACCAGGAGCGAGTGGAAGCCTTCAAGAACCCGAAGGTTCGCCAGGCGATTGCCTATGCCATCAACCAGGAAGGCATTGCCGCCAAGATCATGAAAGGCTTCGCCACCCCTGCTGCCCAGATGTCGCCTGAAGGCTACCAGGGCTATAACGAGTCCCTGACACCGCGCTTCGATGTGGCCAAGGCCCAGGAGCTGATGAAGGAAGCCGGTTACGAGGACGGTTTCACAATCACCATGATGGCGCCGAACAACCGCTACGTGAACGACGACAAGATCGCTCAGGCAGTGGCTGCCATGCTGGCGCGCATCAACATCAAGGTGGATCTGAAAACCCTGCCAAAGGCCCAGTACTGGCCGGAGTATGACAACCGCGCCGCTGACATGATGATGATCGGCTGGCACGCGGATACCGAGGACTCCGCCAACTTCTACGAGTTCCTGACCTTCTGCCCGGATGCCGACACTGGCGCTGGCCAGTACAACGCCGGTAACTACTGCAACCCGGAAATCGACGCCCTGGTACAGAAGGCCAACGTCGAGATCGACCTGGACAAGCGTGCCGCCATGCTGCAGGAAGTGGAACAGCGTCTGTACGATGATGCCGCCTTTGTTCCGCTGCACTGGCAGGACCTGGCCTGGGCCTCCAAGAAGAACGTGAATATTGAGCCGGTGCTCAATGTCATGAACTTCCCGTACCTGGGTGATCTGGTTGTTGAGTAACTGCCTTTGATGGCCGGCCGGCGCTGGAGTGATCCGGCGCCGGCCTTTTGTTTGCAAGCCTTATCCGGAAGCTTTCCATGTTAGCGTTTTTGGTTCAGCGGATTTCCCAGGCGTTTCTGGTCATGTTTGTGATCAGCGTGATTGCCTTTGCCATTCAGGATGGCCTCGGGGACCCGCTTCAGGAAATGGTGGGGATGTCCGTCTCCGAAGAGGAGAGGGAAGCCATTCGAGAGGAGCTTGGCCTGAACGACCCGATGGTGGTGCAGTACCTGCGGTTTGCAGGCAATGCGCTCCAGGGCGACCTGGGCAACTCCTATTTCTACAGCAAGCCGACCCTGGAAGTGATCGCCGAGCACCTGCCGGCGACGCTGGAGCTGGTCATCGGTGCCAGTCTGATTATTGTGTTTCTTTCCGTGCCGATTGGTGTCTATGCCGCTATCCGGCCCCAGGCATGGTTATCCAAATTCTTTATGGGCGTCAGTACCGTGGGTATTTCCATCCCGGTGTTCCTGACGGCCATTGTGCTGATTCAGCTGTTCTCCATTGGTGTGACGGTGAACTGGTTTCCGTCCGATACCGGGTGGGGGCAGTGGCTGAACGACTTCTTTTCCACTGAGGGCGGCCTGCCCTCTTACGGGCGTGGTGATGAGCTGACTCACCTGTTCGGCACCTGGGAATCGGGCTTCTTCACCGGTACCGGTCTGATGCACCTGATCCTACCGTCGGTGTCGCTGGCCTCGATCATGCTGCCGCTGTTTATCCGGCTGATCCGGGCCGAGATGATGGAAGTGCTGCAGAGCGACTATGTGCGTTACGCCCGGGCCAAGGGCCTGAGCGCCGGCCGCATCAACTTCCTGCACGCACTCAAGAACACCATGCTTCCGGTGATCACCGTGGGTGGCGTGCAGATCGGCATTATGGTGGCGTACACCATCCTTACGGAAACCGTGTTCCAGTGGCCGGGCGTGGGCCTGATGTTCCTGGAGGCCATTACCCGCAGTGACATTCCGCTGATCGTGGCTTACCTGATGGTGGTGGGCCTGATTTTCGTGGTTACCAATACCCTGGTGGATCTGATCTACGGTCTGGTGAATCCCACCGTCAAACTGACAGGAAAGAAAGCATGACAACGGCAACGGTTTCCCGCTGGTACCGCTTCCGCGAGTCCTTCTTCTGGTACAGCTTCAAGCGCGACAAGGTGGCGATTGTCAGCTTTGCCGTGCTGCTGCTGATGGTGCTGGCGGCGGTGTTCGCGCCCCTGCTGGCGCCCGCCGATCCCTACGATCTGGCGCAGATCAACATTATGAATTCTGAGCTGCCCCCGGTGGGCATGAGCGGAGCCGATCCGGCATTTCCTCTGGGCACCGACGCCCAGGGCCGGGATCTGCTGTCCACGATTCTTTACGGTACCCGGGTGTCCCTGATGATCGGTTTCGGGGCGGTGGTCCTGCAGGCGTTTCTGGGCATTCTGTTCGGTCTCCTCGCCGGCTACCTGGGTGGCAAGGTCGATGCGGTGCTGATGCGCATTGCCGATGTGCAGCTGTCCTTCTCCACTCTGATGGTTGCCATCATCGTGGGCGCAGTGTTCAAGGCCAGCTTCGGTAACCTGATGTTCGGTGAGATCGCCATTTACATGCTGATCTTCATCATCGGTGTTGCCGAGTGGCCCCAGATTGCCCGGACCGTTCGTGCTTCGGTGCTGGCGGAAAAGAAGAAGGAGTACGTGGATGCGGCCAAGGTGATGGGTTTCGGGACCCGTCGGATCATGTTCCGGCACATCCTGCCCAATACGCTGTCGCCCATCTTCGTTATCGCCACGGTCCAGATCGCCAACGCCATTATCTCCGAGGCGGCGCTGTCGTTCCTGGGGCTTGGCATGCCGGAGACCCAGCCGTCGCTGGGCTCGCTGATCAAATCCGGCTTTGACTACATCCAGAGCGGTTCCTGGTGGATCACCCTGATCCCGGGCCTGGTGCTGGTGGTGCTCGTGCTGGTCATCAACCTGTTGGGTGACTGGTTGCGGGATGTGATGAACCCACGGCTGTACAAGGGGTAACACCATGGCACTGTTGGAAGTAAAAGATCTTGATGTACGTTTTGCCGTGCGTGGTGGCGACCTGACAGCGCTGCGCGGCATCAGCTTCAGCCTGGACAAGGGCGAGCGCCTGGGCCTGGTGGGGGAGTCCGGTGCCGGCAAGTCGGTGGCTGCCTTTTCCATCCTGAACCTGATTGCCAAGCCGGGCTACATCGCCGGCGGACAGATCCTGTTCGAGGGCAGGGACCTCGCCGCCATGAGCGAGCGGGAGCTGCGCCGAATCCGTGGTAACCGTATCGCCATGATCTTCCAGGATCCGATGATGACCCTGAACCCGGTCCTCACCATCGGAACCCAGATGGTGGAGGCTCTCCTTGCCCATCGGAAAATCAGTAAAAAAGAAGCCCGTGCCATTGCTCTGGACCGGCTGCAGAAGGTGCAGATTCCTTCTCCGGAGAAGCGTCTCGATCAATACCCCCATGAGCTGTCCGGGGGCATGCGCCAGCGGGTGATCATTGCCATCGCCCTGCTGCTGGATCCGGAAATCATCATCGCGGATGAGCCCACGACGGCTCTGGATGTCACCATTCAGGCGGAAATCATGGATCTGCTACTGAACCTGTGCGAACAGGAGAACGTGGCGTTGATGCTGATTACCCACGATCTGGGCGTGGTTTCCCAGGTGACCCAGCGAATGCTGGTCATGTACTCCGGCCGGATTATCGAGCAGGGGCCGACCCGGGAAATTATCAACGATGCCCAGCACCCCTACACCCAGGGGCTGATCAACGCGCTGCCCCAGATGGGCGAGCCCGGCGAGCGGCTGTTCCAGAATCCCGGCTCCATGCCATCGTTGAAGAACGTGCCCTCCGGCTGTCCGTTCCATCCCCGCTGCAACTTCGCCACCGAGCAGTGCAAGCAGGCCATGCCGGAGTATGTGCGCTCGGGCAATGTGAATGTGGCCTGTTACGAAGTTGCCAACCTGATTGAACAGGAGAAACGCATGCAGGAGGCCGAATCATGACCTCCCCTCTGGTAAGTATCAGCGGTCTCGAGAAACGCTTTGACCTGTCCGGCAGCCTGCTGGAGCAGATCACCTTTGAGGGTGGACGCTTCCGCCGCAAACAGGAGGCTGTCCACGCCATCAACGGCGTGGACCTGGAAGTGCAGAAGGGCGAGGCCCTGTGCGTGGTGGGCGAATCCGGCTGTGGCAAGTCGACCGTGGCCCGAACCGTGATGGGGTTGCTCTCGCCCAGCGCCGGCGAGATTCACTACGACGGCCAGCGCATCGACAATCTGGAGCGCAAGGATTCACTGCCGTACCGGCGCAAGATGCAGATGATCTTCCAGAATCCCTATGCGTCCCTGAACCCGCGCATGACCATCCAGCAGACCCTGGAGGAGCCGATCCGGTTCCATCATCCGGACTGGTCCCCGGTGCAGGTGCGGGACAAGATCCATGAGGTGATGCATTCGGTGGGCATTGATCAGGACTGGGGCAACCGCTTCGGCCACGAATTCTCCGGTGGCCAGCGCCAGCGGATCGCCATTGCCCGGGCCCTGGCAGTTGATCCGGAGTTCATCGTGGCCGACGAGCCGATCTCGGCCCTGGACGTCTCGATCCAGGCCCAGGTGCTGAACCTTCTGATGGACGCCCAGGAAAGCAGGGGCTTGACCTACCTGTTTATTACCCACGATCTGGCGGTGGTTGAGCATTTCGGCACCCGTGTTGCCGTCATGTACCTTGGGCGGATTTGTGAGCTGGCGGATACAAAAACGCTGTTTTCCGCGCCCCGACATCCCTACACCCAGGCGCTGTTGTCGGCTATTCCGAAACTGGAGGACGATCGCCCCAACCACATCCGCCTGAAAGGAGAGGTGCCCACGCCGGTGAACCTGCCGTCGGGCTGCGTGTTTCATGGGCGGTGCCCTTATGCCAACGAGCGATGCCGGCAGGAAGTGCCCCAGCTGATCACCACGGATGGCGGAACCCAGGTTGCGTGCCACGCGGTGGAAGAGGGCCGGTTGTAACGGCGCCGCTGCGATAGGCTATGATGCCAGCAGCAGAACTCGCATCGATACAACGACATACCCTCAGGGGACTCCATGGAAGTACGCTGGTTGGAAGATTTTCTGGCGCTGGCCCGAACGCGCCATTTCTCACGTGCTGCCGAGTTGCAGCACGTGAGCCAGCCTACGTTCAGCCGCCGGATCAAATTATTGGAAGAAGCCATGGGCAGCACGCTGGTCAACCGCCAGACGCTGCCGCTCTCGCTGACGCCCGCTGGCGAGATATTCCGGGAGCTGTGCGAGCGGATCACACGGGATGTCCGGGATACCCGCGATCGAATCAGCGCCCTTGAAGCCGAGGTGTCTGCCAGGATCAGTGTGGGTTCCACGCAGGGTCTGTTTTCGCACTTTTACCAGGGCTGGGCGAAAGACGCGGGCATTGCCGAGCGTTTGCAGCTGAACCTGAATGCCACCAGTTGGGTGGGGGAGCAGTTTCTGGAGGCGCTCGACAGTGGCGAGTGTGATCTGGTGCTGTGCTATTGGCATCCCGATCTGCCCTGGGGCGGGAGGCTGACTGCCGATAGTTACGACTGGCTGGTGCTGGCTCGCGAATCCCTCGTTCCGGTCAGTGTTGCTGACGATCAGGGGCATCCGCGGTTTGCCTTGCCGGGCAGCCCGGAACAGCCGGTACCGCTGATCGCTTATCACAGTCGTGGTTTCCTGCAATCGGCGATTGAGGGCCATCTTGCCCGCAACAGGTTGACGGCCAATCTGTTACCCCTGAACGAGAACACCCAGTCCGCCAGCATCAAGGCGCTGGTGAAGCAGGGTTTCGGCATGGGCTGGTTGCCCCGGCGCATGATGGAAAAAAGCGAACAGTTCGGCAGTCTGGTGCGAGCCGGTGACGAAGGCTGGGATGTCCCCCTGGAAATTCGCCTGATCCGTCTCCGTGACACCCGGTCGGACGATCTTTTAACGCTCTGGAAAACACTGGAAGATGGCCATGCCTGATGATGCGCTGTTGTCGCTGCAGACCGATCACCTGAAAGAACTGCAGGCCCGATACGAATCGGCCCTGGCAGAGCATGGCTACGACAGCCTGCTGATTGCTTCCGGCGCCGCGCCTTACCGTTATGGAGATGACCAGGCCTGGCATTTCCAGGGTTATGGTCCGTTTCTGCACTGGACCGGGCTGGCCGGTCGCGAACACTGCTGGCTCTGGATCCGGGCCGGGCACAAGCCCGTGCTCTGGCTGTTCGAACCGGTCGACTTCTGGCACGCCAATTCGCCACTGGCGGAAGAGCCCTGGCAGCAATTCATCGAGGTTCGCAGCAGTGCCTCACCCGAGGCCCCGTTGCTGGATGATCCGGAAAGCCTTGCGGTGATCGGGGATCCTGCCCTGATATGGAATATTCCGGGTGAGAAAAACCCGGAGGCTCTGTTGAGGGGTCTGGACGAGACCCGCGTGTGCAAAACGCCCTACGAAATCGAGTGTCTCGCGCAGGCGAACAGACTGGCTCTGGCAGGCCACGCGGCGGCCCGGGAGGCGTTCCTGGTCGGTGAGAGCGAGTTTGGCATCAATCTGGCCTACCAGCAGGCAACCGGTCAGCGGGAAGCCGAAGCGCCTTATCACAGCATTATCGGGCTGAACGAGCACGCCGGGACGTTGCACTACCAGTATTACGATACGCAGCCGCCAGGGCAGACCCGCAGCCTGCTGATTGATGCCGGGGTCCGTTTTCGGGGCTACTGCTCCGATATCACCCGTACCACGGCAGGTCCGGAAGAGTCGCACTTCGCAGCGCTGATTCACGGTCTCGACCGGCTCCAGGTCAGGCTCTGCGACATGGTCGCGCCCGGGGTGGACTACATCGACATCCATCGCAAGGCGCATCAGGGGCTTGCCGCCCTGCTGTCGGCTACCGGTCTGGTTACCGGCCTGGATGACGAGGACATCGTCGAAAAGGGCATCACCCGTGTATTCTTCCCCCATGGCATCGGTCACTTCCTGGGCGTCCAGGTGCACGACGTGGCTGGAAAACCAACGCCGCCTCCGGACGACGCGCCGTTTCTCCGTCTCACCCGCCGGCTTGAACCCGGTATGGTGGTAACCATCGAGCCGGGTCTCTATTTCATTCCGTCGCTGCTGGATCCACTGCTGGAAGGCGAGCTGGGGCAATATTTAAACCGGGAGCTGATTGGGCGGCTGAGAGGCTGCGGCGGAATCCGTATCGAGGACAACGTGGTGGTTACCGACGCAGGTTCGCGGAATCTGACCCGGGGTTTGTGAGTCTCGCAACACAAAAGTTGCACAAATTTAAGCCAGAAGGCTTGCATTTCTAGATGCCAATGACAATAATTATCACTAACTTTTATTGTCATTGGTGAGTCACTGCTATGTACGTTTGCCTTTGCCACGGCGTAACCGACCGGGAAATTCGCGAAGCTGCCGATAACGGCGTGTCATCCATGCGCCAGCTTGGCAAAGAGCTGGGTGTGGGCACCCAGTGTGGACGCTGTGCCTGCACCGCCCGCGAAATCCTGCGCGAGAGCCGCACGCCCGATTACCTGGCCATGGCCAACATGCTCGCCCAGCCTGCCTGACCGGCACGATTGGCCGGTTCTGTTTTTCTCCTGCGCCATAAGGGGCTATCCTAAGACACTGATTCATTCGGCCATCAGGGAGCCCGACCATGAAAGGCGATAAAAAGGTCATCCAGCACTTGAACAAGGTCCTCGGCAACGAGCTGACCGCGATCAACCAGTACTTTCTCCATTCCCGCATGTACAAGGATTGGGGTATTACCAAGCTGGCCGCCAAGGAATACGAAGAATCCATCGACGAGATGAAGCATGCAGACCAGCTTATCGAGCGGATCCTGTTCCTCGAAGGGCTGCCCAATCTCCAGGATCTGAACAAATTGCTGATCGGCGAAAACGTCGAGGAAATGATCTCGTGCGATCTCAAACTGGAAGAAATTGCCCACACCGACCTGAAAGAAGCGATCCTCTACTGCGAGGAAGTGCAGGATTTCACCAGCCGTGAACTGTTCCGCAGCATTCTCGATAGTGAAGAAGAGCACATCGACTGGCTGGAAACCCAGCTGGAAATGATTTCCCAGATGGGCATCCAGAACTACATCCAGCTTCAGTCATCCGCCGCGGAGTAATTTCAGACAATGGACTTGTCCTGTTTTAAAGCCTACGACCTGCGAGGCCGGGTGCCGGATCAACTGAATCCGGTCCTGGCCGAAAAAATCGGGCGCGCCTACGTGGAAATTACCGGCGCGAAAAAAGTCATCGTGGGCTACGACATCCGGCTGTCCAGTCCCGACATTGCCGAGGCACTCAGCTCCGGTCTCATGGCCGCCGGCGCGGATGTGTTTGATATCGGCCTGTGCGGCACCGAGCAGGTGTATTTTGCCACCAGCCATTACAAAATGGACGGCGGCATTATGGTGACTGCCAGCCACAATCCCAAAGATCACAACGGCATGAAAATGGTCGGTCCTGAGTCCCGGCCTATCAGCTCCGACAACGGTCTGAACGAGATCCGCGACCGGGTGCTGGAGCCATTCGGTGATGCGCCTCAGCAGGGTCGCTACGAACCGCTTGAGGTGATGAGCGCCTACGTGGACCATCTCCTGGGGTATATCGATGCCGGTTCGCTCAGCCCGCTGACCATTGTCTGCAACGCCGGTAACGGCGGCGCCGGCCTGGTGATCGATGAACTCGAACAGCACCTGCCCTTTGAATTCGTGAAAGTGCACCACCAGCCAGACGGCCATTTTCCCAACGGCGTACCGAACCCGATCCTCCCGGAAAACCGGGCGGCGACGGCCGACGCCGTTATCGCGGAAGGCGCTGCCATGGGCATCGCCTGGGATGGCGACTACGACCGCTGCTTCTTCTTCGACGAAAACGGTCGTTTCATCGAGGGGTACTACATTGTTGGTTTGCTCGCCGACCAGTTCCTGCGCAAAACCGGCGGCGGCAAAGTCATCCACGACCCCCGTCTGACCTGGAACACCATGGACCTGGTGAAAGCCGCCGGTGGCGAAGCTATCGAGAGCAAGACCGGCCACGCCTTCATCAAACAGAGAATGCGTGACGAAGATGCCGTGTACGGTGGCGAAATGAGCGCCCACCACTACTTCCGCGACTTCGCCTATTGCGACAGCGGCATGATCCCCTGGCTGCTGGTTGCCGAACGCCTCTGCCAGTCCGGCCAGACCCTGTCGTCGCTCATCGATGCCCGAATCGAAGCCTACCCCGCCAGCGGCGAAATCAACCGCACCATCGATGATCCCCCCAAGGTCATCGCTGCGATTGAAGCCAAATACAGCGTTGGCGCCAAAAGCGTCAGCCACGTGGACGGCGTAAGCATCGAATTCGACGACTGGCGCTTCAACCTACGAATGTCCAACACCGAGCCGGTTGTACGGTTGAACGTAGAATCGCGGGCGGATATTCCGTTGATGGAAGAGAAGACGGAAGAATTGCTGGCAGAAATGCAGAGATTGAACGAGGAGAGGTAACTCCTTTTTTTGGGGCCGAGTGGGACGCTTGTCCTCATGAAACTGTGCGGAGCCAGGGATGGCGGAGCCCAAGCGTCACAGGGATGTGCCGCTAGGAGCGTGTTTCAGGAGGACAAGCGTTCCAGTCGGTCTTGCACCTGAAATCAGAGCCAGTCGTTCAGCATAATCCCGATACCGAACCGCTGAATCCGGTGGTTATAGTCGATCAGACTCTCCCCATATCCGTTGTAGTACTGGAAGAACCCCTTAACTGTATCCCCCATTGGGAAACTGTACCCGAACTCCACCGACGTTTTGTTATCATCCGACCGCAGGTTATTCATCAGCCGCAACGAAAACGTCCGATCCTCGGTCAGCTTGTATACCGCATGGTAATTGGCATACCCCAGGTAGCGCTGGATGTCCACATTATCATCGTCATTGTTCTCCGGAATCCGATACCAGGGCTGGACCATAAAGAGCCAGCGATCATAACTGTACGCGGCTGAGCCCATGATGCGATTCCAGCTCCGGGACCTCGGTTCTGACTGCCCGTTGGACTGGTGATTAAATCCGAGGGTTACGCCATTGAGTCGGCCCGGTCCGATATCCCAGTCGGTCTGGTATCGGGCGAATATCTCCGGCTCGTAGTTGGTTTCCCGGAAAGGCGCGGAGTCGTCCTGGTTGTACACCTGCCAGAACGAGGTCTGGGTATAGCCAAACCAGAGTGTTGTGCGGTCATCCAGAATTCCCGTCAGCAGTGGCACCTTGAAGCTGATCTGGTACTTGGCTTCTTCCCGTTCCAGGTCGTAGTCATAACCGATAGACCCGAGCCGGGGGCTCGATGGGGATTCGTTCGGGTCTTTTACCCAGCTCACCGGCAGGATGTAGGTGGGCCGGTGCCCCACAAAACTGCCGGAGAAGGAAAACACGGCTTTCTCGGCGGCCACATAGCGGTCCACCAAGGCAGACATAACGCCTGCGTCGGAATCGCCTTCCAGGGCACTGCCGGCAACGGCATCGAGATCTTTACCATTGGGCGCCAGTTGCTCCGCGCTCTTCTCGGCCTGTTCCTTGGCGCTTTCCGATGCCTGGGCCTGGCTCTCTGTGGGTTTGTAGAGGCTGTCAAAACAGGCCAGTCGCTTGATGCCATCGTCAATCAGGGCGCACTGTTCGGGTGAATCAATGGAGGGCGCTTCCTCAGTCTGTGCCGACACGTTTACAGGCACCGACAGCATCAACGAGAGGGTAGTGATGGCCGTGGGCGGCGCCAACAGGTGTGGGGATGTCATCAGATGCTCTCCTAGCTGGCGGTCAGACTGAACCAGGTGTTGGCAATGCCATAGATCCAGACGCCGATCAGGGTGACGGCCAGAAGTGAGAAAATAACCTTGTGCTTGAACCGGTTGCCACTTTCCGCCGAGGCTACCCAGCGCAGGTACATGAGGCCGATAAAACTGATGAAGACCCCGAGGCTGGCGAAGGCTGGAATCAGCAGCCAGCCAGCGCTGATGGTCTGACCGTCGCTGGTCTGGCTGGAAAACCACCCCATGGAAGCCAGCAAAACGGCAAGCGCTGTAAATTCGGCAATCAGCAGCGGTTTGCGCAACGGGTGGGGTGAAGTCGGTTCCGAATTGGTCATGGAAACAGGTCCTGAATGATGAAACGTCGGCGAACACCATGGTAACCGGATTGTTCGCGAAACACCCTCTGACTTACGAAATCGCAATTAAAATGGTTGAAATCAATTTATGATTTTGCTGTTTGGTTTTTTTGCCAGGTTTCAGTCGCTATAATGCGGCGACCGAAGATTATAACGCTCAAATGCGAGGTGCATTGTGAAGATGAAGAGAGTCCTGGCTGCTGTATTGGTCGTTGCAGGCCTGACAGCTAGCGCCGTAATGGCAAGCGTCGAAGATGAAATCCGTGCACGTATCCAGCCGGTTGGCGAAGTGTGCCTGCAGGGTGACGAATGTGGCAGTGCCGCCGCTCCGACCGAGACCGCCAGCTCTGGCCCTCGTTCAGGCAGTGAGGTTTATGACGCCGTGTGTATGGCATGCCACACCACGGGCGCTGCTGGCGCACCCAAGATTGGCGATACCGCTGCCTGGGCTCCCCGTATCGACAAGGGTCTCGAGACGCTGGTCAGCCATGCGATCAATGGCTTTAACGCCATGCCTGCCAAAGGCGGCTGCGCAAACTGCCCGGATGAAGAGATCCAGGCCGGCGTTGAGTATCTTGTAGAGCAAAGCCAGTAAGCCGAAGGTTTTGCTTGGTGAAAAAAGCCCCACAATGGGGCTTTTTTTGTAGCTGCACGATCAGCTAAAGGCCAAGGTCTCCTAGCAGGGCGCTGAGCGTGGCCTTTCCTTTCTTCTGATTGGCTTCCACATCCAGGTCGCCAGTCCCTTCCCATTTCAGGTCTTCCTCGGGCAGCTCATCCAGGAAACGGCTGGGGATGGTTTCGAGTTTCTCGCCGTACTGTTTTCGGGTGGCCGCATAGGTCAGGGTCAGCGTTTCCCGGGCGCGGGTAATACCCACGTACATCAGTCGCCGTTCTTCCTCGATATTACCTTCTTCAATACTGCTGCGGTGGGGCAGGATTTCTTCCTCAAGCCCCATGATGAACACGTGGGGAAACTCCAGGCCCTTCGACGCGTGCAGGGTGAGCAGCTGAACCTTGTCGCTGTCGTCGTCCTCCTCCCTCTGTTCCATCATGTCCCGAAGGATCAGTTTGGTGATGGCATCCTCGATGCCGAGCTCATCGGCCGTGCCCTTGCCATCGTCGAGCATGCGCTGGATGGACTCCACCAGGTACCAGATGTTCTCCATCCGCCGCTCGGCCTGTTTGGGGGTGCCGGAGTGCTGGTGCAGCCACTCCTCGTATTCGATGTCCGTGAACAGCTGTTTGATCACGGGTATCGGGTTCTCGCTGTGCAACCGCTCGCAGGTGGCATCCACCCAGTGGGCAAAACGCCGCAGGCGATCCAGCCCCTTCTCGGTCACGTGGGTCTCTGCGCCCATGTCACCCAGGGCCTTGAACAGGCTGACGTTGCGGGACCGGGCGTAGTGACTGAGCTGCTCCAGCGTGCGCGGACCGATCTCCCGGCGTGGCACATTGACCACCCGCAGAAACGCGGCGTCGTCGTCCGGATTGATCAACAGCCGCAGGTAGGACATGGCGTCCTTGATCTCGTTCTTCGAGAAAAACGACTGGCCGCCCGAGATGCGGTAGGGAATCTGGTAGGCCTGCAGTTTCATTTCCAGCAGTCGTGCCTGGTGGTTACCCCGATACAGCACGGCAAAGTCCCGGAAATCGAGCCCTTTTTTAAGCTTCTGGTCGAGGATCTCGGTGGCAACGCGGTCGGTTTCCGCGTCTTCGTTGCGGCATCGGACAATCCGGATTTCCTCGCCGATGGTGTGATCACTCCACAGCGCCTTCTCGAACACGTGGGGATTATTGGCAATCACTGTGTTGGCACTGCGCAGGATCCGGGCAGTGGACCGGTAATTCTGTTCAAGCTTGACGATTTTCAGGCTAGGGAAGTCTTCCTTTAGCTGGGCCAGGTTTTCGGGCCGGGCACCGCGCCAGGCATAGATGGACTGGTCGTCGTCTCCAACCACGGTAAACGCAGCCCGTTCGGCCACCAGCTGCTTGACCAGTTCGTACTGGCACACGTTGGTGTCCTGGTATTCATCCACCAGCATGTAGCGAATCTTCCGCCGCCATTTCGCGAGCACGTCCGGATTCGAGCGGAAGAGCATCACGGGCAGCAGGATCAAATCATCAAAATCGACTGCGTTGTAGGCTTTCAGATACTCGTTGTATTTCTTGTAGATGATGGCAATGCGCTGTTCGCGCTCATCGGCAGCCTTGCTCAGGGCCTCGGCCGGCCCCCGCATGGCGTTTTTCCAGGAGGAGATGGTCATCTGGATGTCGTTGAGTTCGTCCCCGGCCTCGGCGCTGGCTTCCCGGAGCATCAGATCCTGTAACAGGGCCTTGGCATCCTCGGCATCAAAGATCGAGAAGCCGGGGTGGTAGCCAAGATGCGTGTGCTCCTCACGGATCATATTGAGGCCAAGATTGTGAAAAGTAGATACAATCAGGCCCCGGGTCAGCTTCCGGTCAACGATCCTGCCAACCCGCTCCTTCATTTCACGGGCAGCCTTGTTGGTGAAGGTGACTGCGGCAATATGACGCCCCGGTATTCCGAGTTGCTCGATCAGGTAGGCAATCTTGCGGGTAATCACGCTGGTCTTGCCACTGCCTGCCCCGGCAAGCACCAGCATCGGGCCATCGGCATAGCGGACTGCTTCGCTTTGTCTCGGGTTGAGCTTGTTCACAAATAAATAGCCAGAATGGAACGAAATGGGGATAACGGACGTGGGCTTATTCTACACCAGACAGAGTTACTGTACCTTGGGGATCTATAGACTATGATTAACAGAACGGACTCGGTTGTTCACGCATAAATGGATCCTGCTTGATGACACTGCCACTGGAAACCATGAGGCCCGGACAGTTGCGCCTTTTGGTTCTTACACCAGACTACGCTGATTTTCTCTGGCTGAATGCTCTTCTGGCGGGTGACGTCGACATCAGTGCGGACGCGACCTGGTGCCCGGATCTGGTGGATTGTGATGATCTGATCCGTAACGCCAGTTTTGATGTCATCGTCTGGGACTGCGTGTTCCATGGTGGCTCAGAGGCGTCTTTCCTGCAATATCTGGCGGTCGCCAGCAATGAAAAACCCGTTCTGGCCCTCAGTGCCGAGCCGCCGATGGAGCGCGCGCCAGAGTTGCTGGCTGCCGGAGCTGCCGATTACCTTTGTCGTCAAACCCTGGACCACTGGACGTTCCGTCGGGCCGTGAAGTGCCTGTGGTATCGGGACCAGTTGTCCGAGTCCGCCCATGGTCAGCTGGGCCGCGAAGTCGCCACCGGTTTTATCAACCGTGACCTTTTCTTCGATCGTCTCCAGCAGGCCTTGCTGCGGGCTGAGCGTGCAGGCCATCGGCTGGCCTTGTTGCACCTTAATATCGATGACTTCCGCAGCATTAATGAATCTTTCGGTTACCAGAAAAGCGACCAGTTGATGATGAAGCTGGCAGAGCGTCTTCGTCATTCTCTTCGTCGCGTCGATTCGCTGATGCGTATCGGGGGTGACGAACTGGCCATTATTGTTGAAAAGGTCGAGGACTCCCTCGATATCACCCAGATTATCCGCAAGGTGGTCAACGCCCTTGATGAGCCGGTTACGATCGATGGCCAGACGGTCGTGGTCAGTGCCAGTCTCGGTGTCGCAACCTACCCGGAAGCCGGAGACAGTGCCGAGAATCTGTTGCGCCGGGCCAACCGCGCCATGTTCGAAGCAAAACGGGATCCGGGCACCAGCTACCGTTTCTACGACCGCCAGCTGCACATTTCCGCCGGTTACCAGCTTCGTCTGGAGGCAGACCTCCGCAACGCTCTTCGAGGCAAGGAACTGGAGCTTTACTATCAGCCCCGGATTGATCTGGCCACGGAAGAGGTACGGGGTGTCGAATGCCTGTTGCGCTGGAATCACCCGGAGCGCGGGCTGGTGGGGCCGGACGAATTCATTCCGGTTGCCGAGCGCAGCGGGTTGATCGTGCCTATTGGTTACTGGGTCATCGAGCAGGCCTGCAAACGCCTGCAGGAATCCGCCGAGCTCGGTTTCCCCGGGCTGGTGTTCGCGGTCAACCTGTCGTTCAGGCAGTTTCACGATCGCAAGATGACTGAAACCATTTTCCGCATCATCTTTAACGCCAACGTGGATACCAGTCTGCTGGAGCTGGAGCTGACCGAGAGTGCCATGATGCACGACCCGGAGTATGCCCAGCGCTGCCTGCGGGAATTGAACCAGCTGGGTATCAGTTTTGCCCTGGACGATTTCGGCACCGGCTTTTCATCGTTGAGCAATCTCCAGCATCTGCCCATCTCGCTGGTGAAGATCGACAAGTCGTTTGTGCAGGAGTTGGGTAATTCGGCAGACGCCGAACACATTATCCGGGCCATAATCAGTCTGGCCCACAGCCTGCAGATCAGCGTCGTCGCCGAAGGCGTGGAAACCGAAGGGCAACTGGAGTTTCTGCGCCAGCAGCATTGCGATGAAATCCAGGGCTATTACTACGCCCGGCCCATGCCCTGGGCGGATCTTGTGCAATTCCTGAACAAGCGGGGCCAGGCCGCTTGCCTGCAGCAGTAAGCCGCTGTACCTTTGCTGGTTTATTGGCAAAGCATCAGACAGAGGTTGCATGAACAGTATCTCCAGGCGTATCGCCGAGGAACTCGGTGTCCGCGAGCAACAGGTTAATGCCACCGTCGAACTGCTCGACGAAGGCGCGACCGTTCCGTTTATCGCCCGCTACCGGAAAGAGATCACAGGCTCACTGGATGACAGCCAGCTGAGGAACCTGGAAGAACGTCTGCGCTATTTGCGGGAACTGGAAGACCGTCGTGCCACTATCCTCAAGAGCATTGAGGAGCAGGGCAAGCTGACCGACGAGCTCAAGGCCACCATCCAGGACGCCGACACCAAGAACCGTCTGGAAGATCTTTACCTGCCCTACAAGCCCAAGCGCCGGACCAAGGCCCAGATTGCCCGCGAGGCGGGTCTGGAACCGCTGGCTGACGCCCTCTATGATGATCCGACTCTCGATCCTGAAATCACTGCCCAGGGCTACCTGAACAAAGAAGCCGGCGTGGAAGATACCAAGGCTGCCCTTGATGGCGCCCGCTACATTCTGATGGAGCGTTTTGCCGAGGATGCCGAGCTGCTGGGCAGCCTGCGGGACTTTATCTGGCAGGAAGGCCAGCTGAAAGTCACCGTGGTGGAAGGCAAGGAGAACGAGGGGGCCAAATTCCGGGATTATTTCGACCACGTCGAGCCCCTGAAGAAAGTTCCGTCCCACCGTGCCCTGGCCATCCTGCGGGGCAGGAACGAGGGCGTTCTTGGCTACACGATAGTTGTTGGTGATGCCGAGGATGACCGCCGTGCGCCCCACCCGGCCGAGCAGCGCATCGCCGCTCGCTGGAATATCCGGGACAATGGTCGTGCCGCCGACAAATGGCTCTCGGAGGTGGTTCGCTGGACCTGGCGGGTGAAACTCTCCACCCAGATTGAAACCGATCTCATGGCACAGGTCCGCGAAGCGGCAGAAACCGAAGCCATCAACGTGTTCGCCGCCAACCTCAAGGACCTTCTGCTGCTTGCGCCGGCCGGTCCACGTCCGACCCTGGGCCTGGATCCAGGGCTACGCACCGGGGTGAAAGTGGCTGTTATCGATGGCACTGGCCAGGTGGCCGGCCACGGTGCCATCTTCCCCCATGCGCCGCAAAACCAATGGGACCGTTCCATCGAGCAGCTGGCGGCCTGGTGTCGGGAGTACAAGATTGAACTGGTGGCCATCGGCAATGGCACCGCTTCCCGGGAAACGGAGAAGCTGGTCGGCGACCTCAGCAAGCGTTACCCCGAATTGAAGCTGGCCCGGATCGTGGTCAGTGAGTCCGGTGCTTCGGTCTATTCAGCCTCCGAGTTCGCCTCGAAAGAACTGCCCGATCTGGATGTCACCATTCGCGGCGCGGTGTCCATTGCCCGCCGGTTGCAGGATCCGCTGGCCGAACTGGTGAAAATCGAGCCGAAATCCATCGGGGTAGGACAGTACCAGCACGACGTTTCCCAGGTGCAACTGTCACGAAGCCTCGATGCCGTGGTGGAAGACTGCGTAAACGGCGTGGGTGTGGATCTGAACACAGCGTCAGCGCCACTGCTGGCAAGGGTCTCGGGCCTGAACCAGACCATCGCCCAGAACATCATTGAGTTCCGCAACCAGAACGGCATGTTCCGCAACCGGAAACAGCTGCTCAAGGTCACCCGTCTCGGGGACCGCACGTTCGAGCAGGCGGCGGGTTTTCTGCGTATTGCCGGCGGCGAGAACCCCCTGGACCGGTCCTCCGTGCACCCGGAAGCCTATGGCGTGGTCGAGGCCATCGCCCGGAAAAATAATCGCGAAGTGGGCGATATCATCGGCGATTCCTCGTTCCTGCGTGGTCTGAATCCCCAGGATTACGTAACAGAACAGTTCGGTTTGCCGACTATCAAGGACATCATCTCGGAACTGGAGAAACCGGGGCGGGATCCGCGACCGGAATTCAGGTTCGCAAGTTTTGAGGAAGGGGTCGAAACCCTGAGCGATCTCAAACCCGGCATGGTGCTGGAAGGGTCGGTGACCAACGTGACCAACTTTGGCGCGTTTGTGGATATTGGTGTGCATCAGGATGGCCTGGTGCACATTTCCGCGCTGTCCCACACCTTCGTCAAGGATCCCCG
>MRWF01002676.1_pt1 | contig 69644 bp, 65 predicted proteins | sample 1013331 | NCBI WGS metagenome assembly MRWF01 (sample SAMN06117577, study PRJNA244670) | biofilm metagenome | biome: Water; feature: Cathode Biofilm; material: Biofilm; isolation source: microbial consortium enriched at the cathode of a solar microbial fuel cell | place: USA: District of Columbia ... | reverse complement strand
TCGTAAAGGCGTTCAGGGCGATCGAGCGCTTCCGCGGGATTCCAGGTAATTCTTCGCGGTATTGACGGCAATCCGGTACAGCCATGTATAGAAGGCGCTGTCCCCGCGGAAGCGCTCGATCGCCCTGAACGCCTTTACGAAGGTCTCCTGGGTCAGATCCATGACTTCCTGACTGTCGTAGACGTACCGACTGATAATTGATGCGACTCTGGATTGGTACTTGACCACCAGAAGATCGAAGGCGGCGCGATCACCATTACGGACCTTGCGCACCAGCTGCAGATCCGTCTGGCTGTCCGGGTGATCGCCCTGTTGTTTCTCTGTATCAGGAGTCATGGACTGGTTGCCGGGGTTCCCTGATTTGATGGCCAGCTGTCCGGCCTGTACCAAGTTTCGCTGCGTCATTGATGCTATCCGGCGTCCGTTCATGAAACGGGCTAGACCACCGGTCAGGCGGCTCACCCTGTCAGGCCAAATAGACAGCAAGCGTAAAGTTTAGTTCAATACACGTCCACATTATGGCCTGCGATAACGACCCGATGCCACAGTCCTTCGAATACGATGTTCTCATTATCGGCAGTGGTGCTGCCGGCCTTACCGTCGCGCTCAATCTGCCAGAGCACCTGAAGGTCTGCGTGGTGAGCAAGGCCCAGATCAGCAGTGGCGCCACGCTCTGGGCACAAGGCGGTATCGCCGCAGTTCTGGATGATCAGGATTCCACCGAAAACCACATCTCCGACACCCTCAATGCCGGCGCCGGCCTGTGCCATGAGGACGCCGTGCGGTTCACGGTCGAACATGGCAGGGAAAGCATCAACTGGCTGATCGATTCCGGTGTCGATTTTACGCGGGATCAGGACGCCCACTACCACCTGACCCGTGAAGGCGGCCACAGTCATCGGCGCATCATTCATGCAGCCGATGCCACGGGGCATGCGGTCTCAACCACCCTCACCTCCCAGGCAGAGGCACGACCAAACATAGAACTCATGTCTGGTCGGGTGGCTGTGGATCTGATCACCAATCGCAAACTGTCCCTGCCGGGAAACCGATGCGTCGGTGCCTACATCCTGAACCTTGAAGACAACCATGTAGAGCTGTTCCGGGCACGATTCACAGTGATTGCCACCGGCGGCGCCTCCAAGGCCTACCGCTACACAACCAATCCGGACGGCGCTTCCGGAGACGGGATTGCGATGGCCTGGCGGGCCGGTTGCCGGGTGGCAAACATGGAGTTCAACCAGTTTCACCCCACATGCCTTTATCACCCCCACGCCAAATCCTTCCTGATCACGGAAGCCGTGAGGGGCGAGGGTGGCCTGCTGAAACTGCCGGATGGTTCCCGGTTTATGGATCGCTTTGACGAGCGTGGCGAGTTGGCGCCCCGTGATATCGTTGCCCGGGCCATTGACCACGAAATGAAACGACTGGGCGCTGATCATCTCTACCTGGACATCAGCCACAAACCCGCCGACTTTATAAAGCACCACTTCCCCACCATCTACGAGAAGTGTCTGGGCTTCGGTATCGATATTACCCGGGAGCCCATTCCCGTGGTTCCAGCCGCTCACTACACCTGTGGCGGAATCATGAGCGATGAACGTGCCCGAACCGATGTTAACCAGCTCTACGTGGTCGGCGAGGCTGCCTTCACCGGGCTCCATGGGGCCAACCGAATGGCCAGCAACTCCCTGCTGGAATGTCTGGTTTATGGCCGTGCGGCTGCAGCGGATATTGCCCGCCGGGAAGCCGACATTCCACCACCGCCAGAGGCACCAGACTGGGATGAAAGCCAGGTGCGGGACTCCGATGAAGACGTGGTAATCTCCCACAACTGGGACGAGCTTCGCCATTTCATGTGGGACTACGTCGGCATTGTGCGGACCACCAAGAGGCTGCAGCGGGCCAAGCACCGGGTGGATCTTTTGTCTGCGGAAATCGGCGAGTTCTACAGCAACTACCGTGTCACCAATGACCTGCTGGAACTTCGGAACCTGGTCACCGTGTCTGATCTCATCATATGTTCGGCACTGCAGCGCAGGGAAAGCCGAGGGCTGCACTACACTCTCGATTATCCAGGACTGATCAATGAGGTGCGTGATACCGTGCTGGTTCCCACCACCTACCGTACACTCGCGCCCTGAACTAACACCGTTTTTACAAAGGATTCAATGGTAAACACTATGTCAGAGACACCTGCATCGTCTGAAAAAGCAGAATTCAACCGCCTCTGGTGGCATAGCCGTAGAGGCATGCTGGAGCTGGACAACCTTTTGATTCCCTTCATGGAAGAGGCCTTCCGCGATCTGGACGCTGAAGACCAGGCCCGCTACAAGAAACTGCTCACCTGCGAAGATAACGACATGTTTGAGTGGTTCATGCAACGCAGCCGCCCGGCCGATCCCGATCTTCAACGCATGGTCGACATCATTCTCAAACGTGTCCAGCCGGATTGAACTAACGCTCACGCCCTCCCTGCTGGTTGGCCGGCTTGCGGTACTGCCATGGGTTTTGCTGCTGGCTTTCCTGTTGATGGCGCTGCTGGCAGGCAAATTCTGGCTTCTCGTTGCAATCCCCATTGCACTGTGGGGCGCTGCCCTGCAGTATCGGTCAAACGGGTTACTTCTGGGCTGTGGTTCCGTGAGTGGTCTCCTGATCGAACACGATAAAATGTATGCCAGAATCGGAGACAAGCAGAGGGTAGAGGTTATTCCACTTGCCTCCAGCCGGATCTGGTCAGGCCTGGCACTCTTGAAACTTCGGCCTGCCGGCACCAGATTCCGCTCATACACTTCACTCCTGCTGGCACCAGTACCCGGAAGCCCGGGCAATGTTCCGGCGGAGGATTTCCGTCGTCTCAGGGTCTGGCTCAGACTGGGCCGCCCCCGGCGATCATCTCACTGATTCAATAACCTGGAGTACGCCATGACCGACACAGACGCTTCTGTATCTGCCGTTGCAGAGTATCCCCTGCCGGACAACGGTTGGGCGGATCTCGACAACCGCTTAGTGGTATGCGTCAGCGGCCCGGGCACCGACAAGTTTCTTCAGGGCCAGTTCAGCCAGAACCTCGATGAGGTAATCCCGGAGTATTCGCCGCGCGCGGCCGCAGCAACGCCCAAGGGACGTGCCTACTGCCTCACACGTATGGTCCGTTCGGGCGGCGATATCCTGATGGACTTTCCCGCCGAACTCGCTGACGACATCATCAGCCACTTGCGCAAATATCTGATGCTGTTTCGTGGAACCACCATGGAGGTAGTTCAGGAAACGAAGATTATAGGGATTCTGGGCAACGGCCTGGCAGAAACGCTCGCCGGAAAGCCACTGGATTCTCTGAAGGAGCCCGGGGACGCCTGCACGCTCCCTGACGGCATCCTCGTGAAAACGCAATCGACAGCCGAGGGCACACCCCGCTTCGAGCTCTGGCACACTGAAGAGGGCGAAGCAGCACTTCCCGCCAGCGCCCGTATGTCGGCGGCCGACTGGCAGGCCTCCGAAATCGCAGCGGGCGTCGCCTCCCTGACTACCGCCACACAAGAGTCCTTCGTGCCTCAGATGCTGAACTGGCAGCATGTGGGCGGCGTGCATTTCAAGAAAGGCTGCTACACGGGTCAGGAAGTGATTGCCCGCATGCACTTCCTCGGGCAATTGAAAAAGAGCCTTTTCCGCTTCCGCATTGAACAGTCAGAAGACCTGCCAACCCCCGGAACCGCATTGTTTGCCGGCGAGCGGTCAGTCGGAGAAGTGGTCAACGCGATCAAATACCGCGACGGCAGCGTTGAATTACTTGCGGTAGTTCGCCACGATGCCGCTGAAAACGCCTTGCATCCGGAGGGCCTGTCACAGGTGACGCTGGAGCCAATGCCGCTGCCCTACCCGGTGCCCGAAAGGGAAAAAAGCGCACAATCAGATACATAAGTTGACAGGCAAACGCGCCAGAATTTGCTATTTTGCTATGTAATAGCTCACATGTTTGATTATTCCGGCAGGGCCATCAGCCGGAACCTACACGCGGACCTCTACTGACCATGTCGAATATTGTCGAAACCATCAAAGCCGATCTCAACGCTGCCATCGAAAACGATAAGCTGGTGCTGCCCACCCTTCCGGAGGTGGCCCTTCAGGTCAGAGATATTGCGCAATCCGAGGATTCTTCAATCGCCGATCTGGTCAAGGTCATCAGCAATGACACGGCGCTTTCCGCACGCATCATCCGGGTAACCAACAGCCCGCTGTTTCGCGGCAGTCGCGCCATCGAGAACCTGAACATGGCGGTCAGCCGACTGGGCATGGCCTACACCAGCAACCTGGCCATGGGCCTGGCCATGGAGCAGATGTTCCAGGCCACGTCCGACATGATCGACAAGCGCATGCGCGCTACCTGGCAGACCAGTACCGAAGTCGCGGGCGTGTGCCATGTTCTGGCGCAACACTACACGAAACTCAAGCCCGACCAGGCTACCCTTGCAGGTCTGGTGCATCTGATCGGTGTTCTACCCATCCTGCGTTATGTGGAAGATCAGGATATCCAGATCAGCAGTATCATGCTGGATAACGTGGTCGATGAGCTGCATCCCAAGATCGGGGCGACCATCCTCAAGAAGTGGGATTTCCCGAAAGAGCTCCAGAACGTTCCCCTGGAATACGCCAACTTCAACCGGGAAGTTCCGACGGCCGACTATGCTGATCTGGTGATGGTGGCCAATCTGCAGCTGGTTGCGGGGTCAGAGCACCCCTGGAATGAAATGGACTGGACGAAGATTTCGGCGTTTGATCGTCTTGGCTTGGATCCGAATATCGACATGAGCGAGGAAGAGGATCTGAACGCTCAGATGGAAGCGGCGATGGCGCTGCTTCAGTAATTTTTTGCCTCTGGGAGTTTGACCGCCCGTCTTCAGGATGGGGTCAGGCTCCCAAAACACGCTGTGAATACTTCCCTGTACGCTCGGCTCCGCCATCCATGGCTCCGCACGGTTTTGGGAGCCTGACCCCATCCCGAAGACTACTTGCGGACATGCCCTCAGCTCTTCTTGTATCTCTCGATCAGCTCAGCTTTGCTTGGCAACGCCCAGTTAACGGTGGGCTTTCCCTGCTGCTCCAGCCAGTCGTTGGCCTTTGAGAAGTGCTTGCAACCAAAGAAGCCCCGGTAAGCACTCAGGGGTGACGGGTGAGGGCCGTCCAGGACCAGGTGTTTGGAGCGGTCGATGTGTTGGCCTTTCTTTTTGGCGTAGCTGCCCCAGAGCAGGAATACCACGCCTTCCCGTTCCCGGTTGATGGTTTCGATGACTTTGTCGGTGAAGGTTTCCCAGCCTTTGCCCTGGTGGGCGCCGGCCTGGCCCTGAACGACGGTTAAAACGCTGTTGAGCAGCAGTACGCCCTGCTCGGCCCAGGGCTGCAGGCAGCCGTGGTCCGGGGGAGCGATACCCAGGTCGTCCTGTATTTCCTTGAAGATGTTCACCAGTGAGGGCGGGATGGCCACGTTCGGGCGCACGGAGAAGCACAGGCCGTGGGCCTGGCCGGGACCGTGGTAAGGGTCCTGGCCTAGAATGACCACTCTCACGTTATCCAGTGGCGTGCTGTTGAGGGCGTTGAAGCAGTGTTGGCTGGCGGGAAACAGGACTTTTCCGGCCTGTTCCTCGGCGGCGAGGAATTCCGCCAGGCCCTGCATGTAGGGCTGGCGGAATTCTTCCGCGAGATGTTCTTTCCAGCCCCGGTCGGGCCTGAGCTGGCTGGCCAGTACCTCAACCGGGCTCATGGATCACTCCGCGTCTTTACGGCTGTCGGCCTTGTGCTCGGGGCGCATGGCCGGGAACAGGATAACGTCGCGGATTGATGCGGAGTTGGTCAGCAGCATGGCCAGCCGGTCGATTCCGATACCTTCACCGGCGGTGGGCGGCAGGCCGTATTCCAGGGCCATCACGTAGTCTTCATCGTAGAACATGGCTTCGTCGTCACCGGCCTCTTTCTCGGCCACCTGGGCCTGGAAGCGCTCCGCCTGATCTTCGGCGTCGTTCAGCTCCGAGAAGCCGTTGGCGATTTCGCGACCGCCCACGAAGAACTCGAAACGTTCGGTGACGAACGGGTTGCTGTCTTTGCAGCGGGCCAGGGGCGACACTTCTTTCGGGTACTCGGTGATAAATGTCGGCTGCATCAGGCGATGCTCCGCCGTCGCCTCGAAGATCTCGATCTGGACTTTGCCCAGGCCCCAACCATCCTTGAGATGAATACCAAGGTTTTTCGCCACCTGGCGGGCACTGGCGTCGTCCGCCAGCTGTTCCGGCTTGATGTCCGGGTTGTAGCGCAGGATGGCGTCGACCACGGTCAGGCGCTCGAAGGCTTTACCAAAATCGTACTCGACGGTTTCTTCGCTGCCATCCGCCAGGGTGCGGGTGTTCACGACGGTCGTCGTACCCAGCACTTTCTGCGTAATGCTGCGCAGCATGTCTTCGGTCAGATCCATCAGGTCGTTGTAGTCAGCGTATGCCTGATAAAACTCCACCATGGTGAATTCTGGATTATGACGGGTGGAAAGCCCCTCGTTCCGGAAGTTCCGGTTGATCTCGAACACCCGCTCAAAGCCGCCGACGACAAGACGCTTCAGGAACAATTCCGGGGCAATACGCAGGTACATGTCGATACCCAGCGCGTTATGGTGGGTCACGAAGGGCCGCGCCGTGGCGCCGCCAGGAATCACCTGCAGCATCGGGGTTTCAACTTCCATGAAGTCCCGGTCGGTGAAGTACTGACGCATGGCGCTGATGATCTTCGAGCGCGCATAGAACACCCGACGACTGTCCTCGTTGACCATCAGATCGACGTAGCGGTGGCGGTAACGGGCTTCCGTATCGGTCAGGCCCTTGTGCTTTTCAGGCAACGGGCGCAGGGACTTGGTGAGCAACACGTACTCGTCCATGGTCACGTACAGATCGCCCTTACCTGATTTGGACAAGGTGCCTCGCACGCCCACGATGTCCCCCAGATCCCAGTGCTTGGTGTCTTTCTGGACATCCTTGGACGCGTAGATCTGGATCCGGCCAGTCATGTCCTGGACCACCTTGAATGCCTTGCGATCGAGCATCATGCGGCCGGCAATGGCCACCTTGATACCGAGGGACTCCAGCTCTTCCTTGGTTTTTTCACCGTATTTCGCCTGCAGTTCGGCGGCGGTGGCGTCACGACGAAAGTCGTTCGGGAAGGCGTTGCCCTGGTCGCGCATTTCTGACAGTTTGGCGCGGCGCTCGGCAATCAGCTTGTTGTCCTCATGCGGTGCGGCATTCTGAGTTTGATCAGTCATTTTGGCTCACTAGGAATCGGGTTGTCCGGGTTAGCGTGGCAAAGGCGCTGGTTACAGCGCCATTTTCAGGCTGGCTTCGATGAACTTGTCAATGTCACCGTCCAGCACCGACTGGGTATTACTGGTTTCTACCTTGGTGCGCAGGTCCTTGATACGGCTGTCGTCCAGAACGTAGGAGCGGATCTGGCTGCCCCAACCGATGTCGGCCTTGGCGTCCTCGGCTTTCTGTTTCTCCGCGTTGCGCTCCTGCATCTCACGCTCAAACAGCTTCGCCTTGAGCTGTTTCATGGCCTGGTCCTTGTTCTGATGCTGGCTTCGACCAGCCTGACAGGCCACGACAATACCGGTGGGATTGTGAGTCAGACGCACCGCCGACTCGGTCCGGTTAACGTGCTGACCACCGGCGCCGGAGGCACGGTAAACATCCACCCGAAGATCCGCCGGATTGATTTCAATTTCGAAGCTGTCATCCACTTCCGGTGACACAAACACGGAAGAGAAAGACGTGTGCCGACGGTTGCCGGAATCGAACGGTGACTTACGCACCAGACGGTGAACGCCGGTTTCGGTACGCAGCCAGCCATAGGCATAATCGCCCTGGATGTGAATGGTGGCACTCTTGATGCCCGCCACTTCGCCCTCCATCAGCTCGACTATCTCGGCCTTGAAGCCCCGGCGCTCGGCCCAGCGCAGATACATGCGCAAAAGCATGTTGGCCCAGTCCTGGGCTTCGGTGCCACCGGAACCGGCCTGTATGTCCAGATAGGCGTTGTTGGCGTCCATTTCGCCGGAGAACATGCGGCGGAATTCAAGCTTCTCGAGCTCTTTATCAAGACCCTCAAGATCTGACTCGATCTCGGCAACGGTGCCCTCGTCCTCTTCTTCTGCAGCAATATCCAGCAGGCCCTCGGCGTCTTCCAGACCGGAGGTGAGGTTGTCGATGGTCTTGACGATCAGCTCAAGGTCCGCGCGCTCTTTGCCCAGAGCCTGTGCCCGCTCCGGGTCGTCCCAGACGCTGGGCTGCTCCAGTTCGCGCTCAACTTCGATCAGTCGTTCACTACGCTGATCATAGTCAAAGATACCCCCTGAGCGCTTCAGTGCGCTCACGAAGCTCTTTAATCTTCGTCACAATGGGATTGATTTCCATGAAACCCTTACTCGCTCTAGAAAATGGAGAGTAAAAACAGAGGCGGGATTCTACCGGAAATCGGTTTGTAAATCAGCCTGCGGGTTTCCGTGAATCAGGCAAGAGGCTCGAGGTAATCCACCAGAAGCTGGAGATTGGTGCGCCCCCGGAAGGTATTGGCATCCGGCTTGTAAACCACCCGAGCACCGGTGCGCGTGTAATCAGGGACTTCCGGCCCGGTATTGAAGGCAATGCCGTCGATGATCCCGCCGCCTTCGACAGGTTGCAACACCAATTTCAGATGGTTTTCGCCGACTATCCGCTGGCTGACCACCCGGAACTCGCCGTCGAACAGTGGCTCCGGAAAATGCTGCCCCCAGGGGCCGGCGCGTTTGAGCAGTGCGGCGGTGTCCAACGACAGTTCACTTGCGCCCAGAGGCCCATCGGTTGTGATCGCCGCCTCCAGATCCTCGGCCGAGAGGGTGTCTCGAACGGCGCGATCGAAGGCCTCGGAAAAGGCATCCAGATCATCCCTGGCGAGGGTCATGCCCGCAGCCATCGCGTGACCGCCAAATTTTTTCATGATCCCCGGATGACGTGAGTCGACCACGGCAAGCACATCCCGGATATGAAGCCCGGGAATGGAGCGAGCAGAACCTTTGATGTCTTCGCCGTTTTCGTCCGGCGCGAAGGCAATGGTCGGTCTATGGGTCTGCTCACGGATACGGGCAGCCAGAATTCCGATAACGCCCTGGTGCCAATCGGTATCGAAAAGCGCAAGCCCCCAGGGCAGTCCATCCAGGTCCAGCGACATTGAAGACAGCAGATCCTGGGCCTGGGCTTTCATGTCTTTTTCTATGGTGCGACGTTCCCGGTTGAAGGTGTCCAACTCCCGGGCCAGGCGCCGCGCTTCATCAGGACTGTCGGCCAGCAGGCAGGCAATGCCGATGCTCATGTCATCCAGTCGCCCGGCGGCATTCAGGCGGGGCCCGACCACAAATCCAAGGTCGGTTGAGCTGATCGCCGTGTGGTCCCGGCCAGCGACTTCCAGCAGCGCCAGGATACCGGGACGGGCCTCACCCTGGCGTATACGGCGCAGGCCCTGCTCCACGAAGATCCGGTTGTTGTGGTCCAGAGGCACAACATCAGCCACGGTACCGAGCGCCACGAGGTCCAGCAGGCACCCCAGGTTAGGCTCGGGATTGGGCAGGCGATTGGTTTCCCGAAGCTGCTTACGCAACGCTGTGAGCACGTAAAACATCACGCCAACACCGGCCGCGTTCTTGCTCAGGAAAGGACAACCCGGTTGGTTTGGATTGACGATGGCATCGGCATCCGGAAGCTCTTCGCCGGCCAGGTGGTGATCGGTCACCACCACTTTCACGCCAAGTTCCTTGGCCGCTCGAACACCTTCAACCGCGGATATGCCGTTATCAACGGTGACCATCAGGTCCGGGAGCTGACCCTCGTCGCGCAGGCGTTCAATAATACCCGGCGTCAGGCCGTAGCCATCTGCAAACCGGCTGGGCACGCGAAAGTCGATACTCTGCAGACCCAGCATGGAGAGTCCAAGCATGGCAACGGCTGTACTGGTAGCACCATCGGCGTCGAAATCGCCGAGCACAAGCACCCGCTGTTGCTGATCGATAGCCTCGGCAAGAAGCTCAACGGCCCGGTCAATACCCCTCAGAGACAGGGGTGAAGCCAGGTGTTTCAGGGTGTAGCTCAGCTGCTCATCAGAGGTAACGCCACGGGCAGCGTAGAGGCGGCGAAGCAAGGGAGGCAGGTTTTGCCCCCAATCCGGAAAGGTATCGGGCTGGGGGCGACGCAGGATCTTTTTTGGTGTCATACCCGATCAGGCGTTTTTCCAGTGCTTGGCAATGAATGCCTGCACACCGTCGATATTGTTATCCAATACGGTATACCGCTCTTCCCGCTCGAACAAGTCGGCCATATGCGCCGGCAGCGGCGGCTCTACACTGACGCCAGACTCTGCCACGGCATCGGGGAACTTGGCCGGGTGTGCGGTACCCAGGGTAATCATTGGCACCGCCTGATCACGGCGGCAGTTGCGCGCTGCACGGACGCCGATGGCGGTGTGAGGATCCAGCAGATATTCGTTCTGCTCGTAGATCTCACGAATGGTGTCGCAGGTGGCCTTGTCGTCCACCGCATCGCTGTCAAAAAGCTTGCGCGCATGCTTCCAGCGATAGTCCTCGATACTGACGGGCCCCTTCGCAGCGTTTTCCAGCAGGGTTTTAACCGCCAGCCCGTCCCGGCCGTGGAGATCAAAGAGCAGGCGCTCAAAATTGCTGGACACCATGATATCCATACTCGGAGACAGGGTGTGTTCCAGTTGGTGCTGCTCGTATTTGTTACCACTCATGAAGCGATGCAGGATATCGTTACGGTTGGTGGCAATGACCAGCTGGGAGATTGGCAGCCCCATCTTCTTGGCAAGGTAGCCGGCAAAGATATCGCCGAAGTTCCCGGTGGGCACAGAAAACGCCATGCTCCGATCCGGACCGCCCAGTGCCAGGGAGGCATGGAAGTAGTAGACGATCTGGGCCATGATCCGGGCCCAGTTGATGGAGTTGACAGCTGCCAGCTGGGTTTTGCCACCCAGGAACGACTGGTTGCCGAAACTCTCCTTCACCATGCGCTGACAGTCGTCGAAGTTGCCACGCACCGCAATGTTGTGGATGTTTTCACCCTGGACGGTGGTCATCTGACGGCGCTGAACCTCTGACACCCGCTGGTAGGGGTGCAGAATGAAAATATCCACGTGCTCGCACCGGCGACAACCCTCAATGGCAGCCGAGCCGGTGTCACCGGAGGTCGCTCCCATGATAACCACGTGCTGCTTGCGCTTTTCCAGAACATAGTCGAGGAGACGCCCTAACAGCTGGAGGGCGAAATCCTTGAACGCCAGCGTCGGACCGCGGAAAAGCTCCATCACCCACTCGTTGGTATCCAGCTGAACCAGCGGGGCCACGGCCTTGTGGGCGAAAACCGAGTAGGTCTCGTCCAGCATCTTGCGGAAATCATCCGCAGGGATAGCGTCATCCACGAACGGGTACATGACGTTGAACGCCAGCTCACTGTACGAAAGCCCGCGCCAGCTCCGGATTTCTTCCAGATCAAAATGTGGCAGGGATTCAGGAACATAGAGGCCGCCATCTGTCGCCAGACCGGTCAGCAGAACATCCTCAAAGCCCAGTGCGGGCGCTTCACCCCGCGTACTGATGTATCTCACGTTCGTACCTGTCAGTTGAAGTTTTCAGCGCGGATGCGGACAACATGGCCATCGGTGTCGGACAGAGCTTCCAACTCTTCGATCGCACGGTTGATCTGGCGCTCCTGAACGGTGTGGGTCAGGATGATCACCGGAATACGTCCGTCCTTGAGCTCGGATTCCTTCTGCATGATCGACTCGATATTGATGCCATGCTCACTCAGAATGGAGGCAATCTTGGCCAGCACACCCGGACGATCCAGAGCGGTTATGCGCAGGTAGTAGGCAGACTGGATGTCCTCCATGGACAGCACATCCAGGTCTTCCATGGCATCCGGTGAGAAGCCAAGGTAGGGCACACGCAGCTTGCTTTCGGTCGCCACGGCACGGGCCACATCGACGATATCGGCAATAACAGCCGACCCGGTTGCCTCATCCCCTGCTCCGGGACCGTAATACATGGTCTGGCCAACGGCATCGCCATCCACCAGGACCGCGTTCAGGACACCATCAACCTGGGCAATCAGATGACTCTGGGGCACCAGGGTCGGATGCACACGCAGCTCGATGCCATCATCGCGGCGACGGGCAATGCCGAGGTGCTTGATGCGATAACCCAGCAATTCGGCGTGAGCAATGTCGTAAGGGGTAATCTTCGAAATGCCTTCGGTGAAGCCTTTCTCGAACTGAAGAGGCACGCCAAACCCGGCTGATGCCAGTATGGTCAGCTTGTGGGCAGCATCAATGCCTTCCACATCAAAGGTCGGGTCTGCTTCGGCGTACCCAAGATCCTGGGCTTCTTTGAGAACCTCGGAAAATTCCCGACCGGCACGCATTTCGGTCAGGATGTAGTTCCCGGTGCCGTTGATGATGCCGGCAATCCAGTCAATGCGGTTTGCCGCCATACCCTCACGAACAGCCTTGATGACCGGGATACCGCCGGCGACACCCGCCTCGTAAGCCACCACAACACCAGCCTTCTCGGCCGCCTCGAAGATTTCGTTGCCGTGGACGGCAATCAGGGCCTTGTTCGCGGTAACCACGTGCTTGCCGTTGCGGATTGCCGCCAGCACCAGCTCTTTGGCCGCATCATAACCACCGATGAGCTCGACCACGATATCCACGTCGGGATCGTTCACCACGTCGTAAATGTCGGTGCTGAAGGGCACATCGCCGAGGTCCATATCCTCGCGGGCCCGGCGACTGGCAACCCGGGTAATCCGGATATTGCATCCGGCCCGACCGGCAATCAGCCTGGCGTTGCGGGTCAAGACATTAAAGGTACCGCCGCCGACGGTTCCCAATCCGCAGATTCCGACACTGACGTCTTTCAAACTCTCACCTCTGATCCCGAAGGGGTGCTGATGAATTATATTAGGCGGGCATAGTATACCGATTCAGGCCTCACTGAATAAGCCCTGAATCGGATCCTTCGAAAATACCGTGTAACGCGTCCCGTACGATAGGTGCGCCAGGATTTCAGAGTAGCCCGAGGCCTTCCGCCAGACGCTGGGCCGGGACATAGCCACGAACCATGTTGCCATCTTCCAGAACAATGGCAGGTGTCCCTGTGACCCCTACCCGGCCACCAAGCTCATACTGCTCGCCCACCGGATTTTCGCAACTTGCGTCGGGTACTGAGCGGCCGGCCTTGGCTGCGTCCATGGCCGCCTGCTGATCGTCAGCACACCAGACCGACTCATACTTCTCGAAAGACGCTGTATTGGGGCCCGACCGGGGAAACGCGTAGTAATTGACGGTAATGCCATAGTCATTCAACTGCGGCACCTCGTCATGCAGCTTCCGGCAGTAAGGGCAGTCGATATCAGTAAACACGTTTACCACGGCCTTTTCGTTTTTCGCCGGGAAGCTGATAACTCCCTTGTTACCATAGTCCGCCATCATTTCGCGACGGGCCTCCGTGCGGGCAGCTTCGGTGACATTGGCAATGCCCTGATCGGTAATCTTGAGAAGATCTCCCGTCATCAGGTACTGGCCATCCTCGGTCGCGTAGATGGTGTCGCCATTGTTGCTCTGAACCTCATAGAGGCCCTTGGCTTCGGATTCTTTTACCGACACCACCTTGAGGCCGGGGACAGCCTGGGTCAGACGCTCGGAAATCCGGTCTTCCACTTCACCGGCACTGACGCTGGCCGCGCCAAAGGCACCCAGGACAACTCCAAGCGCCACAACCACATGTTTCATATTCATTCTGGCAAACAACCTTTTCCAGTAAGCAGTTAAACAACCCGGGCAGTATTGGCACAGGCCGGGAATCAATTCAATGCGACAAATACACAAAAAGAAAGTTCACCCCCAATCGCGGAACCGCCCCACGGCTAGCCCCTGGGATGGTGAGCCTGGTGCAGCGACTGCAGTCGCTGACGAGCCACATGGGTGTATATCTGCGTTGTCGACAGGTCAGAGTGGCCCAGCAGCATCTGCACCACACGCAGGTCCGCTCCATGATTAAGTAGGTGCGTGGCAAAGGCATGCCTGAGTGTATGAGGCGACAGGTGTTTGCGAATACCCACTCGAACCGCGTAGTGCTTAATACGATGCCAGAAAGTCTGACGAGTCATCGCCGCAGCACGGTTGCCCGGGAACAGCGCATCGCAGGATCGCCCTTTAAGGAGTTCCGGCCGCCCTTCCTTCATATACTGCAGCAACCAGTCCACTGCCTCTTCACCCAGGGGGACCAATCTCTCCTTGTCGCCCTTGCCAGTGATCCGAACCACGCCCTGACGAAGGTTTACCTGATCAACCCGCAACTCGGTCAGCTCCGAGACCCGCAAACCGCAACCGTAGAGTATTTCCAGCATGGCCTTGTCTCTGAGCTCGATGGCAATTCCGGGGTCCGGCTCGGAAAGCAGCGCATCCACCTCGCCCTCGGTCAGCGAGTCGGGGAGACGCCGAGGCAGCCTGGGGCTGTCAATCCGAAGGGTCGGGTCTTCAGTAATCAGGCCTTCTCGCAGCAGAAACCGATAAAACCGCCGCAGCCCGGACAACCGCCTGGCCGCCGTAGAGCTCTTGACGCCCTGGGCGAGGCCACTGGACATCCAAGCCAGTAAGTCGGTTCTGCGAACATCCTTGAGCAGCGGCTTGCCAGGCTGACTTTCGAGCCATTCCGACAACCGCAACAGATCGCTCCGGTAAGCCTGGCGGGTTTTTTCGCCCAGTCCGTCCTCCAGCCAGATGGCATCAACAAACCTGACGATCACCGATTCATCTTCTGCTCTCATGGCAAGTTCCCAGACTGCATAGACCCCACAACACACCAAGCATAACGAAACCTCAGACACAAAAAAGGCAGCCCTCGGCTGCCTTTTTCTGACTGCTGTTCAGCGCACTGCTGATCAGCCCAGCTTCTCCTTGATACGAGCTGCCTTGCCAGACAGGTCGCGCAGGTAGTAAAGCTTGGCCTGGCGAACATCGCCACGACGCTTCACACTGATGCTTTCGATCAGCTTTGAGAAGCTCTGGAAAGTACGCTCAACACCAACACCGTAGGAGATCTTACGTACGGTGAAAGAGGAGTTCATGCCACGGTTACGCTTGCCGATTACGACACCTTCGAACGCCTGAAGACGCTCACGGTTACCCTCGGTTACGCGAACCTGAACGACCACGGTGTCACCCGGCGCAAACGCGGGGATTTCCTTGGTCATCTGTTCTGCTTCAAGTTGACTGATGATGTTGTTCTTGCCGCTCATCGTAATGCTCCTGATACCTAATCTGTTAATGCCCTGATTATTCAGAGGCACCCGGTTCGTTCAAAATCTCTTCCAGCAGCTCACGCTCTTCGTCCGTAAACACCCGCTTTTCCAGCAGGTCGGGGCGTCGCTCCCGGGTTCGCCTCAGCGACTGCTTGAGCCGCCAACGCCGGATCTGATCATGGTGACCGCCCAATAAAACATCCGGCACCGCCTGACCTTCGTAAACCTCGGGCCGGGTGTAGTGCGGACAATCCAGCAAACCGTCGGCGAAAGAATCCTGCTCTGCCGACTGCGCATGACCCAGCGCTCCGGGGATGAGGCGTGTAACCGCATCGATAACAGCCATCGCTGCCAGTTCGCCACCGGACAGCACAAAATCGCCCAGTGACACTTCCCGATCGACTTCCGTCGCTATCAGGCGCTCATCAACACCCTCGTACCGGCCCGCCACCAGAATCAGTTGCTGTTCTGCCGCGAGCGACTCGACAACAGACTGGTTCAGCGTCTCACCCTGGGGCGACAGGTAAACCACACAGGGGTTTCCGGGTGCCGATTCCCGTGCCGCATGGATTGCGTCCCTCAGGGGCTGAATTTTCATCAGCATGCCCGGGCCGCCACCATAGGGCCGGTCATCTACCGTGCGATGCCGGTCCTGGGTAAATTCACGGGGATTCCAGGTTCGAAAGGTCAGCAGACCATCCCGAACCGCACGCCCTGTGATCCCGTAATCCGTCACCGCACCGAACATCTCCGGGAACAGACTGACTGCGCCAATCCACACCCGTCAGAACTCCGGATCCCAGTCCACCACCATTTGCTTTGCGGCGAGATCAACACTCTGCACCACTTCGCCCGGCAGATAGGGGATCAGACGCTCACGTTGATCAATGGAGCCTGCTGTTGCCTGCACCACCAGAACATCGTTGGATCCGGTTTCCATCAGATGGTGCACTTTACCAAGGCACTCATCATCCACCGTGAACACATCAAGACCTTCCAACTGAAACCAGTAGTACTCCCCATCGGGAAGCGGCGGCAATTCAGCAGTGGAAACCCTGACTTCGGCACCACAATACGTGCGGGCCAAATCACGGTCGTTAATACCTTTCAGCCTGACGACGATCCCCTGCCCCTGGCGGCGACCTTCCTCAAGCTTGGCCGGAATACGTTTGCCATCCAGATCAAGAGTCCAATCGGGATAGTTCAGTATTCCTTCCTTGGGGTCTGTGTAGGAAAAGACTTTAAGCCATCCTTTGACCCCAAACACCGAGGTAATCCGGCCGATCACAGTTTCCTGCGAATTCTGTGTCATGCCATAAACCCCGGTGTCAGTACTGTCTTACCCAGCAGCCTTCAGCAGCTGTGCAACGCGCTCGCTGGTCTGCGCGCCCTGACCGAGCCAGAAATTGACACGATCACGATCAACGCGAAGACTCTCTTCCTGACCACGGGCTACCGGGTTGAAGAAACCTACACGCTCAATAAAACGACCGTCGCGGGATTTGCGACTGTCGGTGACTGTCAGATGGTAGAACGGGCGCTTCTTGGAGCCGCCACGAGCCAAACGGATAATTACCATTTAACCAATATCCTGTTCTGTTGAACGAACTTTGTACGATTCACGCCTGCTGAACACCAGCTGACGCGAAGACCCATACTCGAAAGGGGCGCTATTCTATGCTAAAAAAGCGCCAAAGAAAACAGCAAAACCAGTTGTTTCCCCGTTTTCCATGTAAGGCCTTTTACATACGGCCAAACGGGGGCATTCCGCCTCCCCCACCGCCGCCAGGGGGCATCATGCCACCCATGCCGCGCATCATATTCGCCATACCGCCTTTCTTGCCAAACTTTTTCATCATCTTCTGCATTTGCTTGTGCTGTTTCAGCAGACGATTGACGTCCTGGATCTGGGTTCCAGACCCCGTGGCGATACGGCGCTTGCGGGAATTGTTGATCACATCCGGGTAACGCCGCTCTTTTGGCGTCATGGAGCAAATGATCGCCTCCATCTGCCCCATGGACTTGTCGTTGACCTGTTGCTGCGCCACCTGGGCCATCTGCCCCATGCCGGGCAACTTGTCGAGCAGGCCACCGATGCCACCCATGTTCTTCATCTGCTGAAGCTGATCCCGAAAATCCTCCAGATCGAAGCTTTTGCCCTTCTTGATTTTCTTGGTGAGCTTCTGTGCCTTCTTCTGATCAAGCTTGCGCTCTGCCTCTTCAATCAGCGAGAGCACATCGCCCATACCCAGGATCCGGGAGGCAACCCGGTCCGGATAGAACGGCTCCAACGCATCAGACTTTTCACCAACACCCAGGAATTTGATCGGTTTACCGGTAATGTGACGAACAGACAGGGCGGCACCGCCACGGGCATCGCCATCGGTTTTGGTCAGTACCACGCCGGTCAGCGGCAGGGCATCATTGAACGCCTTGGCGGTGTTGGCGGCATCCTGGCCCGTCATGGCATCGACCACGAACAGGGTTTCAACCGGGTTGACCGCTTTATGCAGCCGACCAATCTCTCCCATCATCTGTTCGTCGACGTGCAGTCGGCCGGCGGTATCAAGAATTACCACATCAATGTGTTTCTTCCTGGCCGCGGCAATGGCACCCTCGGCAATATCAACCGGGTCCTGATCGGCACTGCTCGGGAAGAACTCGACACCCACTTCGCCAGCGAGGGTTTCCAACTGGCGAATCGCCGCCGGACGGTAGACGTCGGCGCTGACCACCAGGACGGACTTTTTCTGCCGCTCTTTAAGGAAGCGCGAGAGTTTGGCGACCGTGGTTGTCTTACCTGCACCCTGCAGACCCGCCATCATGACTACGGCCGGCGGCTGGACGTTCAGATTGAGGGATTCATTACCCTCGCCCATGACGCGTTCCAGCTCCTGCTGGACAACTTTCACAAAGACCTGGCCCGGCGTCAGACTGCGCTGCACCTCCTGGCCAATGGCACGCTTGCGGACGCCCTCAACAAAGTCCTTCACCACCGGCAGGGCGACATCCGCCTCCAGCAGCGCCATGCGCACTTCCCGCAGGGTGTCCTTTATATTGTCATCAGTGAGGCGCGCCTGGCCGGAAATCTTGCGCAGACTGCCGGAAAGTCGGTCTTGGAGGTTCTCAAACATGTTGCTCTTCCGTACCCCGGATAAATTGAGTGCGTGAATCGGCAGAGCCGGCGACGACTCCTTGATTCCAGTTGCATAATCGCGACATTATAACCAGACTATCGCCCTGAAACGACCAGCCCGGTCAAATCGGCGCAAACCAGCGCCGATCCCCAGTCAGAACAGTGGTTAATAAGGAAGTCATGGGAACGCTGATTCTCGCGGTCACCTCTCTTTTTCTTTACAGCGTCGGTACCGCGCTGCAGGCCCTGCATTTCAGGGGCCGGGTTCAAAGCAACATTGCCATTACTACCCTGATTGGCGTTCTCGCCCTGACCAGCCACGGACTTCTCATTGGCCAGACAGTCCACCACGACGGCGGCTTCGATTTCAGTTTTTTCAAAAGCTCCGTGCTTATTTCCTGGCTGATCGTCTTCCTTCTATTGGGACTCAACCTTAAAAAGCCGGTGCAAAGCCTGTTTCTCGGCGTGTACCCGCTGGCCGGCCTCACCATTATTCTCGCCCTGGTTACCCATGGACCCTCGAGACTGGTGTCCGAGCAAAGCTACGGCATGCTCTCCCATATTGCGCTTTCGGTGACAGCCTACAGCCTCTTTACTCTGGCGGCCATCCAGGCGGTTCTACTTTACTTCCAGAATCGCCAACTGAAGCACAATTACAACAGCCTGCTGGTTCGTAACCTGCCACCTCTTCAAACCATGGAGTCGCTGCTGTTCGAGATGGTCTGGGCTGGCGTCGTCATGCTGATTCTGGCCATTGTGACCGGCGCCCTCTTTATAGAGGATCTCTTTGCCCAGAATCTCGCCCACAAGACCCTGTTCTCGATCCTGTCCCTGCTTGTGTTTGTGGCGCTCCTGATTGGTCGTTACACCAAAGGCTGGAGGGGCATCACCGCCAGCCGTTGGACCCTCGCTGGCTGCGCACTCCTGATGCTGGCCTTCTACGGCAGCAAGTTTGTGCTGGAACTGATCTTCCAGCGCGGCGGCTGACACCGGAAGCACCGGTTATTCTCTTGACACAACGCTCGCCGAAACCCTATTTTCGCTACTTGTCAGCAATATAAGGACACCTCTTTTGAACGAAACATCGCTCACCGCGCTGTTTATTCTCCTGGTTGGACTGATCCTCCTTTCCGGTTTCTTCTCGAGCTCCGAGACGGGGATGATGTCGCTCAACCGATATCGTCTCAAACATATGGCCAAAACCGGCCATAAAGGTGCCAAGCGCGCCCAGGGCCTGCTGCAACGAACCGACCAGCTGATCGGCGTCATCCTGATCGGCAACAACTTCGTGAACATCTTCGCCTCTTCGATCGCCACGGTTATCGCGATTCGGGTCTGGGGCGATGCCGGCATCGCGATTGCCACCATCCTGCTGACCATCGTGATCCTGATCTTCGCAGAAGTCACTCCGAAAACCCTTGCAGCACTATTTCCCGAGAAAATTGCCTTCCCGGCCAGTTACATACTCGGTCCGCTGCTGAAAATCCTGTATCCGATTGTCTGGGCGGTGAACCTGTTCACCGGAGGCATACTGAAACTGCTGGGCGTTTCCGCCGCAGACGCTGCCAACGACCACCTCAGCCGGGAAGAACTGCGAACACTGGTGAATGAGGCAGGCGCCCTGATACCCGCCAAGCACAAGGACATGCTGGTCAGCATTCTGGATCTGGAAAAAGTGACCGTGAATGACATCATGGTGCCGAGAAACGAGGTAGTGGGTATCGACCTGGAAGACGACACCGACACCATTCTGCGCCAACTGCGGAGCAGCCAGCATACCCGGCTTCCGGTCTTCAAGGGCGACATCAATAATATTCAGGGCATACTGCACCTGCGCAGCGCTTCCAAACTGCTGCAACAGGAGGAAATCAACAAGGCCATGATCATGCAGCTTTGCCAGGAACCCTATTTCATTCCGGAAAGCACGCCCCTGAACACCCAACTGATCAACTTCCAGAAAGGTCGTCGACGGTTCGGCGTTGTTGTCGATGAATACGGCGACGTTCTTGGCCTCGCGACACTGGAAGACATACTTGAAGAGATCGTCGGCGACTTTACGACGGACTATGCCGCCACCAGCCCGGACATCATTCCGCAGGACAACGGCACGTTCATTATTGATGGCACTTCCGCCGTTCGAACCATCAACAAGACCCTGGGCTGGAAGCTCCCTACCGATGGCCCCAAAACCCTTAACGGCCTGATTACCGAAACCCTGGAGAACATCCCCGACACAAACGTCTGCCTGAAAGTGGACGGCCATCGGGTAGAAGTGCTGCAGATCAAGGACAATGTCGTGAAAGCAGCCATTGTGCACCCGAAAAAACGCAAAAAACGTTCTCTGTCACTGAAACAGTGAAACCCGGACACCTCCTCCCTATGGCGCTATAGACCCTTCGGTTATAGCGCCTTCCGTTCTTGAAAGATCAAAATTTAACCGCCAGCTTGACCCCCGGTGATCCCCCACCAACACTGAAGGAGCGTGCGATACAAAAACAATCACAAGGAATACGTCCATGAGTCTGACACACACGTTTGGCCTGCTCGCCCATCCCGACCAGGAGTGGGAGGCGATCCGCAATGAATCCGAGACTGTCACAAGACTGTACGCCGGCCACATTCTGCTGCTGGCATTGATCCCTGCGGTTGCCGGCTTCATCGGAACAACCCAGGTAGGCTGGCAAATTGGTGATGGCCAGATCACCAAGCTGTCGGTAACGAGCGCACTCCAGCTATCCACACTTTTCTACGCGGCCATGCTTGCCGGCATTTTTATACTCGGCAAGTTCATTGATTTTTTCGCCGCAACGTATGATGCGGTAGAACGGACGCCCAGAGGCGTTGCTCTGGCGGCGTACACGGCAACCCCGATTTTCCTGATTGGCGTAATCGCCGCGTATCCGAACATATGGGTGAATATGCTGGCAGGCCTGGTGGCGGTTGCCTACGCGGTATACCTGCTTTACGAAGGGCTACCGATTCTGATGAGGATCCCGGCGGACAAGGGGTTCATGTTCGCTTCTGCAGTCCTGACGGTTGGCCTGGTTATGTTCGTTGCCCTGCTCGCCATCAGTGTTGTTATCTGGAGCATGGGCATAGGCCCGGTTTACGTGAACTGACCGCAAATTATCTTGCAAGTCAGTAATCTGCACGAGGGTGCCTGTTGGGCACCCCGTGTTTTTTTGAATTTGCTCCCACGTTAGCGTTTGGTCATGTTAACTTTGGGCAAAATGCGGTAAATTTAACCAATAACGAGAATCCAAGGATTTCAAGCTCGGTCATGTATCCGGTTGAGGCGTAAACAGGAGTCTGCCATGAACAAGCAGTCCGGCATACATTACCTCCGCGAACACAGGGAAGCCGGAAGTAACAGACCGGTTCCTGCGGAGGTCACCCGCATCCGGGACACGGTTGTCGCCGGGCTCGGTGATTTGCTGCAGGGCGCCTTCGACGCCGTCGACGATTCGCTGTTCGAGCTGGCCAATAATGCCCGCAGCAACAACGAACAGAACCGGTACTTCGAGGCGATGCGTGAAATTCGCATCAAGCGTAAGGGTGTCGAGCGGCATTTCCAGAACACCGTTGCCCAATATTTTGCCACCCCCCCTCACACCGGACCGCTTCAGGAAGAACAGCTGAGCAAGCAGGCCAGCGCCGACACTCTTGCCCTGGTCGGCAATGACGACCTTGAGGAGCAGGTTGCCCTCAACGCCATGATCACAAAGGCAAAGGCGCACTTTCAGGGCCCACTGCTGCAACTCCAGACCCGTTTCAGTCAGGTGTACCCGGAAGCCACCGACGAATCACCGGTCAATCCGATGGCACCGGAACACCTATGCAGTGCGTTCACAGAGGCAATACAGGCCCTTGAGATCCAGATTCGTGAGCGCCTGATCCTGCTCAAGCAATTTGACCGCTATGTTGTGTCCAACCTCGGCATGCTGCTGGACGAAGCCAACCGCATACTGATCCAGGCTGGCATCATTCCGAACTTCCGTTATCACGGCAAAGCCGGTCAGCAGCATGAGGCCTCCAGTCCCCAGTCGGCAGAGGCGCCAAAACAGGAAAGCGCGCCGGACGCTTCCGCGGCAGAACGGGCCGGCCAGGCTGCTAGCAGCAGCGCGGTTTTCGAACAGATCCGACAGATGCTGGCGCTGCAACGGGCCAATGCGGGCATACCTCCCCGTGCCTCGGACCCGAATGTCCGGGTCGTGGGTGACTCCGAGCTGGCAAGCCTTCTCAATTCATTGCCGCTTTCAGCCCCCCGGCAGGACCAGGGCAACCTGAGCGCCGGCGAACCTGTCAGCGTTGATCTCCGTCAGCTGGTACAACAACTCCTTTCCCAGACCGATACCGGGGATGGTCGAAAACCGGCGCTTAACGAGGTCGATGAAGACCTCATTAACCTGGTTTCCATGCTGTTTGAATTCATTCTCGACGACTACAACCTGTCAGCTCCGGTTCAGGTGTTGATAAGCAGGCTGCAGATTCCGATCCTGAAAGTGGTTATCCGGGACAAGAGTTTCTTCAGCCAGGCTACGCACCCGGCCAGACGTCTCCTGAACTCCCTGGCGAGAGCAGGCATCGGCTGGAGTAGCAGCGACGAGAAAACCAAGGACAAACTCTACGGACAGATTCACAACATTGTGCAAAGGATTCTCAACGAATTTGACGGTGATGTTTCGCTTTTTGAAACCCTCAATCAGGAATTCGAACAGTTCCTTGAACGGGAGAACCGAAAGGCGTCTCTGGTTGAGCAGAGAACCCGTGAATCCGAGCGGGGTCGGATCAAGTCCCAGACGGCTCAACAAACCGTCGACAATCTTCTTAAACAGAAGGTGTCGCGTTACAAACTGCCGGAGTCCATCCATGACATCCTGATGAATGGCTGGAGCCGCGTGATGTTTCTTGCCTATCTCAGGGATGACGTGGAGCATCGATGGAATGCCACGGTGAAGGTCGTCGATGATCTGATCTGGTGCCTTCACCCCCACCAGGAAGATGACGAAAGAGACCAGTGGGTGCGGGTCGTGCCTGGCCTGCTGAAATCACTGCGGTCAGGGCTTGAAGAGGTCTCCTATAACTCATCGAGACTCGATGAAATGATGGGTCAGCTCAAGCATCAGCTGGCAGAGGCATTCCGGACGAATGCTGCCATCGAAGCACTACAGGATTCTCCTGAAGAGCCGGCGGAAGAGGAAATCGCGACCGTTCACCAGACGGCCGTTGAGCGCCAGCAGGAACTGGAAGACGCTGCAATCTCAGAATATGTTGCCCAAATTGACGGTATTGAGATTGGTAACTGGGTCGAGTTCCGACTGGTCAATGGTGCAAACTTCCGCTGCAAGCTGTCCGCTATCATTGACGAAGCAGATTGCTTTGTCTTTGTGAACCGGATGGGGCTGAAAGTGATTGAGAAAACCCGTATTGAACTGGCCCATGAAATGCGTCGTGGCCGGCTGACCCTGCTTGAGCAGGGCGCACTGATTGATCGGGCCCTGGATGCGGTTGTCGGCACCCTCCGGAGCAAGACCGCCTGACGCCAATGCCTGAAAAAAGCAGTCCCAATGCCCTGCCGGCTGCCTACCGGCTTGGGCTTGCCTTGTCTCTGGCTCTTTTCCTACACACGCTCCTGCTTTCAGGCATCCCCTCGCCCAAGGAAGAACCAACAGCCACGCACAGGGAGAGTGTACGGTTCGAGCTGGTAGCCCCGGGCACTCACAGAACGGTTGCCGATCCGTCAGCTGACCCCAGTCCTCGTCGGGACGCACCACGGGTAACGCCGTTTGAGATTGATCCTCCTGAGCCTGCCCCCCTCTCCAAACCGGAGGTTGTGACATCCCGCGAACCACAAACCCCCGCCCCGACAAAGGCAACAAATACCAGCGCCCCCCGCCGCGAAGCCGCACAGTCAAGCGCCAGCTCAGCTGCCGGAGAAGAACCCGAACAGCTCCCTGAAAAAACGGAGGAGAGCATTACGAGGGTTACGGAGTCACCGGGCGAGCTCGACCCCTATGTGGTCAAACTGGCCGTCCATCTGGCCCATCAACTTGAAGAACTGAGAGTGCCGGCCATGAGGAGCCTCACTGACACGGTCGCTATGGAAGTGGAACTGCAGTTGCTGGGAAATGGCGCCCTGACCCGGGCAAGGGTTCTGAAATCAACAGGAATCAAGCCAATCGATGAAGCTGCATATCGGGCTGCGCTGGCGGCTAGCCCCTACCCCCAGCCACCGAAGGATAGCGGGAGCGCGAACCGCTTCGAGGTGGAACTGTTGTTCACCCCGAAACGGCTCTGAGCGGCAGTGATCAGGCTTCTGCCTGCTTCGCCGCCTCTTTGACAAGTTTGGCCAGCTCACCGCTCTCGGACATTTCGAGAACAATGTCACATCCGCCAACGAGCTCACCATTGATGTAAAGCTGGGGATAAGTGGGCCAGCTGGAGTAAACCTTCAGGGCTTCACGAAGCTCCTGGTTATCCAGAATATTGACGAAAGCAAAGCGTTCGCCGCAGGCCATTACAGCCTGTACGGTTTTGGCCGAGAAGCCACACTGGGGTGCCTGTGGGCTGCCCTTCATGTACAGGATGATCGGATTCTCTTCAAGCTGGCTCTTAATGGTTTCATTGATATCCATGAACATTCACCTCTATTGGAACAGTCTTGCCACACGGCAATTTTCTTGACGCTATTGTACACGGGTGCCGAACACCTCACCAAACACCTTGATTTGACCTCGAGCAACACCGGCAGTTCCAGCCCGGCCACAGCGTTGTCATACCTGCTCCGAAGGGCTAGACTTGATGCCCCATTTTTTCAGCCAACGTTCAGGCAATCCCGCCAGCAGCGGGGTTCGGTGAGATAAGGGCCATTGCATGGCGGCACGACATTTTCTGACATTGAATGACATGACAACCAACGAGCTGGAAAGCCTGGTTGATCATGCCACAGCATTGCGCAACGAGTGGCGGCAAGGGAAGGTTCGGGACTCCCTCAAGAACCGTGTCCTTGCGATGATCTTCGAAAAATCATCAACGCGAACCCGGGTTTCTTTTGAAGCCGGCATGACCCAGCTCGGCGGCTCCGCAATGTTCCTGTCGCCACGGGATACCCAGCTTGGCCGGGGCGAGCCGATAGAAGACTCGGCTATCGTTATCTCCAGCATGGTTGATGCGGTGATGATCCGCACCTTTGCCCATGAAACCGTGGAGCGCTTCGCGGCTGCATCACGGGTGCCGGTGATCAATGCGCTGACCGATGACTTTCACCCATGCCAATTGCTGGCCGATATGCAAACATTCCGGGAACACCGCGGCAGTATTCGCGGCGCTACCGTTGCCTGGATCGGCGATGGCAACAACATGTGCCACTCCTACATCAATGCCGCCGCACAGTTCGATTTCAACCTGAACATCGCCTGTCCTGAGGGCTACGAGCCGGCAGAATCAATGCTCAAGGGCCACGAAGACCGGATCAAGGTGTTCCGGGAGCCGGCCGAGGCGGCCCGAAACGCCCAGCTCCTGGTGACCGACGTCTGGGCTTCCATGGGCCAGGAAGACGAGCAGAAAGCCCGTGAAAGGGCGTTCAGTGGCTATCAGATCAATCCCGGGCTGCTCTCTGTGGCCGATAAGGATGTGCTGTTCATGCATTGCCTCCCGGCTCACCGTGGTGAGGAAATATCGGCGGACATGATGGAGCATCCTGCCTCCGTGGTCTGGGACGAGGCCGAGAACCGCCTGCACGCCCAGAAGGCACTGCTCGAATTTCTCATCCTGAACCGGCTGGACTGATTCCATGAGCACAACCGCACAATCTCCGGCAGACTGGCTGCTCGAGGTCAATAACCTGTCCTGCGGCTACGGCGGGGATTCTGTGGTCAAGGATGTCAGCTTTGCCCTGAGCCATGGCGACATCGGCTGCCTGCTTGGCCCGAGCGGCTGCGGCAAAAGTACCATACTGCGCGCCCTCGCCGGTTTTCTTCCACTGAGTGGTGGCGAGATTTCGCTGCAGTCCCAGGCCATCAGCCTGCCCGGACGCACCCTGCCCCCGGAAAAGCGTCGGATCGGCATGGTGTTCCAGGATTACGCCCTGTTTCCGCACCTGACTATCGCTGACAACGTGGGGTTCGGTCTGCGGAATCTGAACAAGGCAGAGAAACGGCAGAAGGTCATGGAACTACTGAATGTCGTGCATCTGCAGGATCTGGCCGACAACTATCCCCATGAACTGTCTGGCGGCCAGCAGCAGCGCGTTGCCCTGGCCCGCGCCCTGGCACCCGAGCCCACGCTGATTTTGCTGGATGAGCCGTTTTCCAATCTGGACGCGGATCTGCGCCGTCGGCTGAGCCTGGATGTTCGCGAAATCCTGAAGACGCTCGGCATCAGCGCCATTCTGGTTACCCACGACCAGCAGGAAGCCTTCGCCATGTGCGATCAGGTCGCTGTGTTGCGGGACGGCAGGATCCAGCAGTGGGACGTGCCCTACAACCTCTACCATGAACCGGCAAATCGTTTCGTTGCCAGCTTCGTGGGTCAGGGCGGATTCGTCCCCGGCACCGCCCTGGGGCCGGATACTATTGAATCCGAGCTCGGCGTGATCCACGGCAACCGGGCCTACAAATGGGAACCCGGCACCCTGGTAGACGTTCTGATCCGGCCCGATGACATCGTTCATGACCCCGACTCGGATCTGCAGCCCAAGGTGGTTGAGAAAACCTTTGCCGGCACTTCCACGCTCTACCGTTTCCGGTGTTCCGAAGACACAGAGTTCGAAGCCCTGTTCCGCAGTCACCTGGATTTCAACCTGGGTGAGCATGTGCCGGTGCGTGTCGAGGCGGATCACCTGATTGCCTTCGAACGCACCAGCTGATTGAGAGATTCAGTTGTTGCAGACGCGCTCGACAGCATCCAGCCAGCCAGCGTAGAGAGATTCTCGCAAAGCCGGGCGCATTTCCGGATGGAACTGCCGCTCGCATTCCCAGAGCGCGGAGATCTGCTCAAGGTTGTCAAAAATACCTGTCTGTAGTCCCGCAAGGTAGGCAGCTCCGAGAGCGGTTGTCTCTGTAACCCGGGGCCGGTCAACGGTGACATTCAGTATGTCGGCCAGGAACTTCATCACCCAGTCGTTCACCACCATACCGCCATCCACGCGCAGCGATTCAAGTCGGGCGCCGTCGTTCTGGATCGCCCGCACCAGGTCCTTGGTCTGATAGCAGACCGACTGCAGGCCGGCGGTAACGATCTCGCCAATGCCCGTATCCCGCGTCAGGCCCATGATGGCGCCGCGAGCATGAGGATCCCAATGAGGGGCTCCCAGGCCGGTAAACGCCGGAACCAGGTAAACCGGATTGTCGACTCCGACCGCCTCCGCATGGGCGGAAGATTCATTGGCGTGGGCAATCAGCTTGAGCCCGTCCCTCAACCACTGCATGGCAGCACCGGCAACAAAAATACTTCCTTCTACCGCGTAACAGGGCTTGCCGTTTAGCCGATAGGCCATGGTGGTCAGCAACCGATTTTCGGACCGAACGGCCTTATCGCCCGTATTGAGCATGAGAAAACAGCCGGTGCCGTAAGTGCTCTTGGCCATGCCCGGGTAAAAGCAGGCCTGCCCCACGAGAGCCGCGTGCTGATCCCCTGCAATGCCGGCAATCATAACTGGCGCGCCCAACCACTGTACTTCGGCGGTGCCATAGTCTGCGGCGCTATCGAGTACTTCCGGCAGCAAGGCCCGCGGCACGCGAAACAGGGCCAGAAGATCGTCGTCCCAGTCCTGCTTGTGAATATTGAAAAGAGCCGTTCTCGAGGCATTGGTGGCATCGGTGCAGTGGGATTTTCCGTTCGTCAGGTTCCAGAGCAGCCAACTGTCCACCGTTCCAAAAGCCAGTGCACCGGATTCGGCCCGGGCGCGGGCGCCCTCCACGTTATCGAGAATCCAGGCTATCTTGGTGGCCGAAAAGTAGGGATCAATTAGCAGCCCGGTTCGTTCAACAACCGTGTCCTCATGGCCGTCTGATTTCAGCTTGGTACACCAGGACGCGGTTCGACGGTCCTGCCAGACAATAGCGTGGTAGATCGGCTCGCCGGTTGCCCGGTCCCAAATCACCGTGGTTTCCCGCTGATTGGTGATACCAATACCCGCCAGCTCCGAGGCGTCGATACCCGCTTTGTCGAGCGCGCCGCGACACACCGCCAGAGTGCTGTCCCAGATTTCCCGAGCATCGTGCTCCACCCAGCCATCTTTCGGGAAATACTGGTGAAATTCCTGCTGATCGGTTGCAACGCTGTTGCCCGTTTGATCAAAAACAATAGCACGGGAACTGGTTGTGCCCTGGTCGATGGCAAGCAGATAACGGGTCATGGACGGCCTCCTTTTGTTTCCCGGAATTCTAACAGCAGAGCAGACGGGAAAGGGTGACCGATATGGAATTTGGGAGCAGGCATAAAAAAAGGGCCGGAAAACCGGCCCTCAAATGACGAATGAAACAAGGAAAGTTCGTAAGAACTACAACCTCAAAAGTCATCCCTTACGCTTTGCAGTATTGACCGGCCCGCCAAAAACTTCAGTAGTGCTTGTGTAGCTGCTTTGTTACATCAGGTGAGGCGATGGGGTCTGGCTCACACAATGGAGTCCACCGGTTTTTTTCTGGGCCAGACCAGGCTGAATTTTGCACCGCCAAGCGTGTCGCTCCTGCTGACGAAGGCGTGCCCTCCGTGCCAGTAGAGAATCCGGCGAACAATAGACAAACCCAGGCCGTAGCCGCCGGAGGTTCGGGTACGGCTGTCGTCCAGTCGGGCAAACGCAGTAAACACTTTCTCCCAGTCTTCCTCTGGAATGCCGGGGCCATCGTCTTCAACGTCAACGCGACAGTTGTCCTCATCGAAATGACAGCTGACCAGCACCTTGCCAGCCGCGTAGCGTCCTGCGTTGCCTACCAGATTCTGGATCGCCCGATGCAGGTAGCGAGGCTCAATATCCGACAGCGCCCAACGTTCCGAGACCTCATCAATGTTGCCTTCGATACTCAGCTCGGGCCGGACCATCTGCTGCTCAGAGACCACCTGGCGGACAATGTCGGTTACCGAGGTTTCCTGCAGCGAGAAAACCGGGCCGCCCTGCTCCAGCCGCGCATATGTCAGGATCTCATCAATCAGCTCGTCCAGTTCCTGGATATCGCCATCAATACCGTCCAGTTGCCTTTGCAGGGCAGACTCGTCCTGGCAGTCCTCGATCATTTGGACGCCAAAGCGGATACGGGCCACGGGAGTGCGCAATTCGTGCGAAACCGCGTGAATCATTTCCCGCTGCACCTGCACCAGGCGCTGTATGTGTTCGGCCATACCGTTGAATGACGAGGCCAGGCGGGTTACCAGCGTTCCCTCGCCCGCCTGGACCCGGGCGCTCATTTCTCCACGTGCGATTCGAACCGCTACCGACTCAACGGTTCTGAGATTACTGTCCACTTCCCGGAGCGCGAGGAAAACGGCAACGGCCAAAACCCCGCCAAGCACCAGGACCAGCAGCAGGACAACCGGCCAGGCCCAGGGATCAAACCCCGCGGGCATGTCAATCCGGTACAACTCACCGTCGGATAGCTGAACGATCACCCGTCCGCAACCGTCTGATTCGTCGGTGTAGAAGGCAAGGCCCCGCTCGGCGACCTGGTCCAGAACGTCAGAGTCCGGCAGCAGGTCGGCGTCGTCCAGGGTCTGCACTTCGACATTGAGAGAACGGGCCATTTGCGAGGCAACATTGAGACGGTCATCCGCAGAGGCTGAATCAAGATGCCACCGGAAAATCAACCCAATGGTTTCTGACACATCCCGGTAGGGCTCGTTCAGACGCAGCTGCAGGATTTCTCCGCTCAGTCCGGTTACCAGAACCCGATACCCTACGTCACTGTCGATGCCAACCACCTGGCCGTAGCCAAGTCGCTCCAGAGCCACCGGTGACAGGTTGAAACGGGAAGCAGCCCCCATGCGAAGATCAACCGCCGAACTCAGCCAGTGGTATTGCTGTAATGGTGCCGGGGCCGCAGCCAGCCAGCGCATCAGTGGCTCGGGGAAGCGTTCATGCCAGAATTGGGAGCGCACCGAGTTGATCCCGGTGAACAGCAGGACACATAAAAAAACAACCAGCGCGGTCAGGCCGGCAAGGCGGGCATAAAGCTTGAGGAAGAACTTCAGGGGCATGGTACCAACCCTGGCATGGAACACCGGTATGCGGGCGAATGGCACACCGGCTCCAGAGACTGAATCGTCAGGCTTCCTTTACGAACAGGTAGCCTTTACTACGAACGGTCTTGATGCGTCGCGGATGGATGGGGTCATCGCCAATCTTGGGTCGAATCCGGGAAACGCGAACATCAATGGATCGATCCTGACCATCATATTCAATACCACGCAAGGCGGTGAAGATTTCTTCCCGGCTAAGCACGCGGCCCGCGTTGCTGGCGAGCAACCAGAGCAAATCAAATTCGGCGCTGGTCAGATCGATGCTTTCTTCACTCAGCCAGGCCTCCCGCATGGAGCGGTCGACAACCAGATCATTGAACTGGAGGCGCACCGGTTCTTCGCCCCCTGCCTCGTCCGCCGACCCCGAGCCGGTTTCGGTCACCCGACGCAGCATCGCGCGAATACGCGCCAGCAGCACCCGGGGTTTGACCGGTTTGCCAATATAGTCATCGGCACCCATTTCCAGACCCAGGACCTGGTCCAGATCGTCGGTTCGGGCAGTCAACATGATGATCGGACCGGAAAAGAAGGGGCGCACCCGACGGCAAATGGAGAGCCCATCCTCGCCAGGCAACATGAGATCCAGAACCACCAGATCCGGCTGCTCGTTACGGATCCGCTCTACCGCGGCCCCACCATGAGTTTCCAGGGAGACGGTCAACCCGTTGCTTTCAAGGTATTCGCGGGTTAACTCCGCCAACCGCTCGTCGTCCTCGACAATCAGAATTCGCCAACTTTCGTTTGTCTGTTCCACGCCATCCATCTCTGGTTTTGTTATTCCGGTTTCAGGTCATTCTGTGTACCTGACGATACAGGCAACCTGCTGTAACAGCAATTATACATGCTATTCAGAAATATACATGGAACCGCTGCTTCGTTACACCCTGTGACAGAGCTCCCGTAACCGCCAATCGGCCCCGATGTCACAGACACGTCACCTGGTGGTCACCGATGTGTCATACCGGCTTCATAGGCTTGTCGGGAAATGGAAACAAAAGAGACGACGCCATGACCACACAAACCGCGAAAGCCCGCCGCAGCGCCCGTCGCCTGAAAACCGACATGACCCGGTGCCCCAGACAGGTCGAAGCAGCCCAGCGACTGCGTTACCGGGTGTTTTCGGAAGAGTATGGCAGCGACCTGGGCGCACAGACGCCAGGCATCGACGCCGACGAGTTCGACACCGTGTGTGACCACCTGGTCGTAACCGACCTGGATTCCGGCGAGCTGGTAGCGACCACGCGAATCCTGCATCAGGCAGACACGGCAGCCGTTGGCGGCTTTTATTCGGCCGGGGAGTTCGACCTGAGCGCCCTGGAGAGACTCCCTGGCACCATAGCCGAGCTGGGGCGCACTTGTGTTCACCCGGATTATCGCAATGGCGCGACCATCAGCCTGCTCTGGTCGGCAGTGGCCGAATATCTGGTTGAGCGCGGTGTTGACTACATGATTGGCTGCGCGAGCATCGGCATGTCTGACGGAGGCCTGAAAGCCTGGCGCATCGCCCGCCACCTCCAGAACGAGTACCTGGCCGATCCGGCCTTTCTGGTAAAGCCACTTCGCGCGATGCCGCATCTGACCCACACCCGGGACAGCGATCGACCGGTGGACGTTCCTGCGCTGATCCGAGCCTACATGCGTCTTGGTGCCCGTGTCTGCGGTGAGCCCTGCTGGGATCCGGATTTTCGCTGTGCCGACCTGTTGGTTGTGCTGGAGGTCAGCAAACTGGCCGGCCGCTACAGCCGGCACTTCATGCGCTCGGCATCCTGAAGACGGGAGTCTGTGAGATGAGCTGGCTGAGACTCTGCGTTCGGATCACTGCCTTTATGGCTTTTCTGGCAGCCACCACGATGCTGGCCGCCGGTTTGAGGGTCAGTGAAGTGGTTACCCGCAAAGCCATCGATCGGACACCCTGGGCCAGATTCTGTTTCCGGTGGGCCTGCCGGTGCCTGGGACTGCGTATACACCAGCATGGCTCACCCTCAGACGATACCGTTCTGTTCGTCAGCAACCACATCAGTTGGTCAGATATTCCGATTCTGGGGAGCCTGGCACCGATCCGGTTCCTGTCGAAAGCCGAGGTTGGCCAATGGCCGGTCATAGGCTGGCTGGCACGACAGGCCGGCACGCTTTTCATCCGGCGGGGAGGCGGTCAGGCCCGCCGCGTTCGGGACCAGATTATTGAGAACTTGCAGGCTGAAGAGAATGTCCTGGTCTACCCGGAAGGAACCACCAGCGCAGGTCTGACGGTATTGCCGTTCCATGGCCTGTTGCTCAAGGCCGCTCCAGAGAGCAGAACGCCGGTACAGCCGATCACCATTGCCTATCGCCGGGAAGGCCGACCCGACCATCTGGCTCCCTTCATTGAGGATGATGAGTTCCACCACCATTTGTTGCGGATGCTAGCCCAGCCTTCTGCCCGGGTCGACGTAGTCTTCCACGAACCTTTACACCCGTCGGAAAAGATACCGGCCGGAGAGTTCGCCGCCAGCCTGAGAGAGACCGTTCTGGAAGGACTGACCCGAATATACCGTGGTGAATACGACAGACCGGCAACCGAGTGCCTCAGAACAGGGGACGACCCTGGGCTACCTCATCTTCCGTCGCTTCACGGCGGCCAACGATCTCCAGATCAAAGTACAGGGTAAAGCCCGCCAATGGGTGATTGGCGTCCACCTTAACCAGGTTGCCATCAATCCCGACAACCTGCACGATCTGCGCTTCATCGCCCGTGTTGGTCTGGAACTTCATGCCAATCTGCAGGTTCTCGATGCCTTCGAACAGTGAACGTGGCACCTTGCGCACCAGCTCGGGCTTGTGCTCACCGTACGCCATGGCCGGCGGCACCGTTACCTCCAGGCAATCGCCCACGTTGCGGTCTTTCACCGCCTGTTGGATCCCTTCAATAATCTCGGGACTGCCATAGACGAAGTGCAGGGGCTCACTGCCTTCGGAAGTATCAACCAGCTCGCCGATCTTGTTCTTCAAAACATAGTGAACGGTAAAAACGTCGGGTCTTGCTTGTGAAGCTGTCATCAGGTTTTCGAGTTTCCTGTATCCGGTGGTGTTTCGAGCTGTTGCAGGCCATGAATAACCAGTCGCTGATCCAGCTTGTCCCGCAATCCTGAAGGGTTACTCAGGCCCATGCGCTCAAGCAGGGCCCCGTAACGGCCTTCGTCATCCCGGGCCCGGAGGGCCTGTAACAGAGTCGACAGTTTACCACGGCGAGTGGCCGTTGCGGCCTTGAGCCCCTTAAGGGCTTTCCCCAACGTCAGCTCCTCATCGGTAAAGTCCCTGCCAAACGGGAACGGAGGGAACAGGCTGGCATCTCCCGCAGCCGCAACGGCACGACGGATGGCTTGCGGGGTATTGTTACACCAGTCGGCAGGCAGCTTGAACGCAGGATCCACCTTGCCCGCCTTCTGGGCTTTTTTCAGAAGCTCCTGCTGGAACCGGGAGTCGGCAATGCGGATCAGCCTCAGGAAGACCTGCTCGTCGGACTGCCCTCTCAGATCGGCAATCCCGTACTCGGTAATGACTATGTCCCGCAGATGGCGGGGTATGGTGCAATGACCATAATTGAACACGATATTGGACAGTACCTTGCCCTGGGATGACCGGGTGCTGCGCAGCGACAGGATCGAACGTGCGCCCGGCAGCTCGTGAGCCATGGCAACGAAGTTGTACTGGCCACCGACGCCACTGACCACACGACCATCTTCAAGACCATCCGATACGCCAGCACCGTTGAGGGTGTACATCATAGCCGAATTGATGAACCGGCCATGAACGCGCTGCGCCGCTTTCAGCTTCTGGTCTCCGAACCGGTGGTCATACAGGTGGTTGATGAAGTTCACGCTGGTCATGCAGATTTTTGCACGCTGCTCGTCGGTCATTTCCCTGAGGTACTGGTAAAACTGCTCGGGACCAACGTAAAAACCGCCGTGCATGGCGATACCGCCAGTCAGCCGTTCCCCGAGGATGAGGGTTTGGATGGCCTGCCGGGCCTCCGGATTGTCCAGATCACCCTCGACCGACTGATCACCAATACGCAAACGGCCGCCCTTGAACTCGACAGCTTCTTTAAAGATGCCGTGCTGGACCAGCCAATGAACATCCTTTGCCCGCAACGGGCTATCAATAAGCTTTTCGCGCCGCAGGACATCGAGGGTTGCGAGAGACACTTCGCTGGGAATATCACCGCGATTGATCAATGTCTGCAGACCGGCGTGATCGTATACCTCGCGGGTAAGGATGCCTTCCTGCATCAGGTACAGGAAACCATCCACCATCATTTCACTACAGCCATAAAGCCCCTCCTCGAAGGGGCCGGTGCCACCGTCCTCGCGAACGACGGGGAAATGCTGATCAACCTGGAGATGGTCAAACACCTGCCGCCAGGCCTTATTGTGACTGTGTCTGAGAATGGCACTGTGGACCAGGGCCGCGCCCAGTGAGCCGATGCCAACCTGGAGCGTACCGCCGTCCTTCAGGAGGGTACTGGCGTAGAATCCGATCAGGTGGTCTTCCGGGCTGACCGACATCTGGGGCGCGGAGAACAGCGGATAGTCTCCCGAAGGCTGATCAAGCAAGACATCGAACCGGTCTGCTTCAATCGCCGCATGATGGCCAAACCAGGGAAGGTTCTGGTTCATCTCGGCCACCAGCGCCACCGGCGTGCCAGCCGCCTCGCGCTCACGGAGCAGGGGAATCAGGTCCAGCGTCAGATCCGGGTTGCAGCTCAGACTGACCTGGCCGGGCTGCCCATGGGCCTCGCCCGGCGACACCATCTGGGCGACGACATTGACACCCACCGCCATCAGATCGCGAACGGCATGAGTATAGTTGGTACACACGTAATGCCGCTGCTGGGAACGATTGTTCAGATAACTGCCGGCTTTGAAGAAAAACTCCGAGACCTGAACATTCTCAGGAAGACGGTTTGCCGATACATCCTTGGCATAGGCCAGTTCAGGAATCCGGCCATAGAGGCGCTCAACAAAAGGCCCCATGAAACGCTTTTCCAGCGAGGAGCCGCCCTTTGGCGCCAGCAGCGACAGTGCCGTAACAATGTGCAGGCTGATTTCCGGATCGTCTTTCGCCCGCTGGTATAGCGCATTAACAAAGCGAACCGGTTTTCCGAGCCCGAGCGGCAAACCGAGAGTAATCTCCTTGCCAACCCGGCGAATCACCTCGTCAACACAGGCGTTCACATCATTTGATAACTGCCCTCTATCACCCGCCATTACCAAGCTCCTTATTGGCTAATCAGCATGTTAACGGAGATGATCACACGAGCATCGGGCACAGACAATGCGCCAGATCATGATTCTGGGGTTTGATGATACTGCCGGGTGCGGGGAATTGCGGGGTTCAGAAGTTCCACTTCAGGTTCAGGCAGGCACCCTCGTTCAGGAGCGCAATGCCATGGTCGGCCTGGGCCGGATCTGACGCATAATGCTTGCCGGAGTGATTCGAACGGGTGAAGGTAAGGCTCAGCAGGCGGGAACCGATTTCGGCAAACGCATCGGAACTGTCCTCGTCAAAATCACCGGAAACCCGTTCCTGGATTTCGAAAATCTGCTCGCTGGCTGTCTTGCTTTCGACCTGTTCGAAGACGCGCTCGGATGCTTCGGCGCGAACGACGAAAGCAACAAGATTGAGAGCGAGTAACGCAACAAAGATTCGAATAATCATGACACTGCCTGAGACCTTTTTTCCGACACGGGAGTCTACGGATACCTTAGGCTTAAGTCTAATGATTAAGAGCCGGAAAAATGTGAATCTGCACACAAAGACGCCGACTTTTTGTCACGGCATCAGCATCTTTTTGTCAATTTATGATCCCCGATATTTCAGACTGTAACAGCACCCCCGGCCAGCGCCTCTCAGCCGGGGGTTCAAGCCAACCAAGCCGGCGGGCTCAGGGGCAGGGGTAGGTGAATTCCTGATGAATGGCCTCTATCGCTTCCAGTACCTCGGGGCTCAGGGTGACCTTTGCGGACCCTATGTTTTCCCGCAGCTGCTCCATGGATGTTGCTCCGATGATATTGCTGGTCACAAAGCTACGGCTGTTCACGTAAGCCAGCGCCATCTGGACCGGAGACAATCCGTTCTGCCGAGCCAGCTCAACATAGGCCTGGGTGGCATCCATGCCACGACTGCCGGTGTAGCGACTGAAACGCTCATACAGGGTCATTCTGGCTTTTTCAGGCCACTTGCCGCCCAGATATTTGCCGGAGAGCATGCCAAAAGCCAGCGGTGAGTAGGCGAGCAAACCGGCCTGTTCCCGGTGGGCAATTTCCGCCATCCCCACCTCAAATGAACGATTCAGGAGGTTGTAGGGATTCTGGATACTGGCCACTCTCGGCCAGCCTTTCTCGCCGGACAGACGAAGGTACTCCATGGTGCCCCAGGGCGTCTCATTGGACAGTCCGATGTGCCGGACCTTCCCGGACCGAACCAGATCATTCAGCGCTTCGAGTGTTTCCTCGATCGGCGTGAAAGATTCTTCCGGGTTGTGCTCGTAACCGAGCTTGCCGAAAAAGTTCGTGCTGCGATCCGGCCAGTGCACCTGGTACAGATCAATGTAGTCGGTCTGCAGGCGTTTCAGGCTGGCGTCGCAGGCTTCCATAATATGATCCCGGGTCAGGCGCGGACCATTACGCAGGTACTTCAGTCCGTTGCCCGGTCCCGCCACTTTCGACGCAATTACCAGTTCGTTGCGGTTGCCCCTGCTGGCAAGCCAGTTTCCCAGGTAGGTCTCGGTCAGCCCCTGGGTTTCCGCCCGGGGCGGCACAGGGTACATCTCTGCGGCATCAATAAAGTTGATACCCTCGGCGACTGCGTAATCCAGCTGTTCAAATGCTTCCTTTTCGGTGTTCTGCTCCCCCCAGGTCATGGTGCCCAGGCAAATCAGGGTAACGTCGAGATCGGTCTTTCCAAGCTTTCGCGTTTGCATATCGTCTCCGATTCGGTTCGGTTAACGGGTAAAGGGAATGTCACGGGAGTGTCGCATAACTGTCATGCCGGCTTTTCATAGTAGGGGCATGTCAAAGGAAGCACAGGAAACACCGTGACCGAGACCATGCAGGCCAACCGGCGCTCACAACACATTACCATTGTTTCGGAGACTTTTCCGCCGGAAATCAATGGCGTGGCAAACACGCTCAGGCAGCTTTGCCAGGGGCTGATGCAACGTGGGCACCGGGTAACGGTTATACGGCCGCGACAGCAGCATGAGCGCAAAGGCCACTTTGCCAGTGCTGGCGAGGCACTCTTCTCCCGTGAACATGTGGTGACCGGATTGCCGCTACCCGGGTACGCCGACCTGCGCTTTGGCCTCGCCCGAACCGGCCATCTGAAAAAGCTCCTGACCACTGACCGCCCCGATGCCGTCTACGTTGCCACTCAGGGCCCGTTGGGCGTTGCGGCGACCACAGCCGCAAGGCAGATAGGGATTCCGGTCAGCTCGGGCTTCCACACAAATTTTCACAGTTACAGCCGTTATTATGGCGTCGGCATGCTGGAGAGGCTGCTGTGCCTCTACGGTCGATGGTTCCACAACCGCACGGCCATCACCCTGGTGCCGACTCGAAAAATGCAGCAGACAACCCGCGCCATGGGTATTCCGGCGACCGGCCTCTGGAGTCGGGGCGTCGACTGCCATCGATTCACGCCACACAAGCGGGACACCGCACTGCGCGAATCCTGGGGGCTCCAGCCCAACGACCGGGCCATTCTTTACGTCGGCCGGCTGGCACCGGAGAAAAACCTGCGAATGGCGGTTGCCTGCTTCGAGCGGATCCGGGGCCTCCACCCCCAGGCCAGGTTCGTCCTGGTTGGCGACGGTCCGCTTCGGCGTCAACTGGCTGAACGCCACCCGGACTACGTGTTCTGCGGCACCCGGCGTGGTGACGACCTGGCCCGACATTTTGCCTCAGGTGATCTGTTCCTGTTCCCGAGCAAGACCGATACCTTTGGCAACGTGGTGCTGGAGGCGATGGCCAGCGGCCTGGGTGTTGTCAGCTTTGACGACGCTGCAGCAGCCGAGCACATCCGCCACGAGGAAAACGGCATGAAAGTGCCCCTGGATCAGGACGAGGCTTACGTCGACAGTGCCCTCCGACTGGCCGATCAGCCCACCCTGCTGAACCGGATCAGGGCCCAGGCAAGGCTGGACGCCCTGGAACAGAGCTGGAATTCGCAGATCGAACAGTTTGAACAACTGGTTTTCAATCAAACCGCAAAGGCCGGATACCATGCCATCAACAAGCAAAGCGTCTCGCTTCTTTGAACTGGCAGACCAGCGGGAAGTCGCTTTCTGCCAGTCTATTAACCGCGCTGTTCGTTTCCGGCCAGCCCTTGGCTATTTCCGACTGGTAAGCCGACTCGGAGACGGCTGGTTCTGGTACGCACTGATTCTGTTCATCCCCTTTCTCCGCCCGGAATCCGGGCCCGGGCTGGCACTGCTTATGGCCTTGACCGGCCTCACCTGCACCCTCAGTTACAAGTTACTGAAGCGCTGGCTCATCCGTGAACGTCCATTTATATCCTTTCCCGCCATCAACTGCGGTACACCGCCCCTGGACCGCTACAGCTTCCCGTCCGGCCACACGCTGCACGCCGCCTGCTTTCAGGTCATGCTGACCGTGACGGAACCGGCGCTGGCTCTCATCGTGCTTCCGTTTACGTTGAGTGTGGCGGCATCGAGGGTGGTCCTCGGCCTGCACTACCCCAGCGACGTCGCTGCCGGCGCCCTGATCGGTGGCCTGATGGGTTACGCGGCCATGAGCTGGCTGCAGCTCTAATCAAACAGACGCAACTGGGTAACCGGCGCATCATCATTGCGGAAACGCACCCCCAGACCCAGCAGCCGCACCGGTCGCTCCCGGTTGGTGACCAGCTCAGCCAGAAGTGGCAGATAATCATCCAGAGCCGGCTCTTTGACCTGCTCACGAACCCGCTCAAGGGTATGGGTTGAAAAATCACTGTAGCGGATCTTGATGAAGAGTTTGTGGATCGGTTTTCGGCGGGCCTTGCGCGACAGGCGAAGGTTGAGATCTGCAACCAGTGAGGCCATGACGGTCTGGCAGGCGGCCATATCTGGCAAATCCTGGGAAAACGTTCGTTCCACGCTTACCGACTTGGCAATCCGCGACACCACCACCGCCCGCTCATCCCGGCCGTGGGCCATCTCGTGGAGTCGATAGCCCTGCTTGCCGAACCGATCAATCAATACATCGGGCCCGAGCGCCTGCATGTCGCCGCATGTCTTGCCCCCCAGAGCATGCAGTTTCGAGGCGGTCACCTGCCCCACTCCAAACAGCTTCTCAACCGGCAGTCCCCGAACGAAATCCGCAACGTCCTCCGGGCGAATCACGAACAGCCCGTCCGGCTTTTCCCAGTCACTGGCAATCTTTGCGAGAAATTTATTGGGCGCCACGCCGGCGGAAATAGTGATACCGACTTCCTGGCGCACCCGCTCCCGAAGGTGGCGAGCCATAAGCGTGGCACTGCCCTTGTGATCGGTCACATCGGAGACGTCCAGAAAGGCCTCGTCCAGAGAGAGCGGTTCCACCAGGTCTGTCAGTTCCCGCAGGATAGCCATCACCTGCTGTGAGACCGCCCGATACCGGCCCATATCTGTTGGCACCGTCACCAGCCCCGGGCACAGCCGTCGCGCTTCACTGCCGGGCATCGCCGACCGCACACCGTACGCCCGGGCCTTGTAATTGCAGGTAGTCACCACGCCCCGACCGCCATCGCCACCCACCGCCAGCGGCACATCCCGTAGGCTGGGATCGTCCCGCATCTCCACGGCCGCGTAGAAGCAGTCACAATCCACATGGATGATCTTGCGTTGTGGCATAATCAGAGGGCTCGCGTCGACTTTCTGTACATTTATACAGCCTTGTATCTTAAGCTAACATGCAGAGAATGTCAGGAACCCCAACAACCGGCGCATCAACCATTGCGAGGCCATCATGAGCAACCCGATTCCTGAAGCAGAACGCACCGAAATTGAAGCCGCAGCCTTCCGTAAACTGGTGAGGCATTTGCGCGAAAACACCGACGTCCAGAATATCGACTTGATGAACCTGGCGGGCTTCTGCCGCAACTGCCTGTACAAGTGGTACCTGGCAGAGGCGAATGAGCGTGGTTTCGAGATTTCAGATCCCCAGGCCCGTGAAGAAATCTACGGAATGCCGTACGAGGACTGGAAGGCGCTCTATCAGACAGGCCCCAAGCAGGAACACAAATAATGAGCGTCAACGATGCCGTAAGGATTCACCTGGCATCCCTGGACGCTGGCCACGCCAGCTTCAAAGATTCCCTGGCCCTGATTGAACAGCACTTCGAGTACCAGCCCTGCGGCTTCCGCAATGGCCCGCTGGTAAACGCAGAAGGCGAGAATGCCGGCTCCTGCCGGATCTTTGGTCTGGGCCAGTACTGCAATCTGAGCGAAGTCGACACGCTCAAGCTGTTTGCCGAGCACTACCAGCAGGTTCTGGACGATCCGACCGGCGAGAGCCACGGCAACATCCGCCAGTTTATCAGTACAGGATGGTCAGGCATCCGCTTCGACGGCGTGCCACTGCGGCAGCGCCCGAACCCAACCGACAACATGACCAGGGAAGAGACTCCTTCATGAGCGATACCGCCACCTCCGGGGTAAAACAGGGTTTTCAGCTAAAAAGCGCCAGCGTGTCCATGACAGCCCTGGAGCTCTATTATTTTGACGACAGCGAATTTGAAGAAGTACTGCGAGACAAGATCAGCCAGGCCCCCGGGTTCTTCAAGGATATTCCGCTGATCATCAGCCTTGAGAAATACCAGGGACTGGACAGTGAACTGGATTTTTTCAAGATGATCGGCACCTGCCGGCGTAACCACATCCATGTGATTGGCGTTCGCGGTGGCACCGACGACCAGCGCCGCCTGGCCCGGGGCGCCGCACTGGCGCTGCTGCCGGGTAACGGCCAGCGGGATCGCACCCATGAAGCCGAACAGGCGGCCGCGGACGAAGCGGAAGCGGCAGTTGTTGCAGCCTCGACAAGCGCTGCTGGTGACCCACCTCCGGCCAAAATCATCTCCCAGCCGGTCCGCTCCGGCCAACAGATCCACGCACCGGAAGGTGACCTGGTTATCCTGGCGCCGGTGCAGGCCGGAGCCGAAGTGCTCGCGGCGGGCAACATCCATGTTTACGGCCCGCTTCGGGGCCGGGCACTGGCCGGCATCCATGGCGCAGAATCCGCACGGGTTTTCTGTCAATCCCTGGAAGCGGAGCTTGTGTCCATCGCGGGACACTATAAAATCTCCGAAGATCTTCAGGACAATGGCTGGAAAAGCGCTGTGCAAATCCAGCTCAGGGACGACCTGCTGGTGGTAACGCCACTGGACAAGGCCTGATTTTGGAGCTGAATACAATAACTTGACCGGATAATTCGGCAGACACGACGAATCCACCGAGAAACAGGAACAGAACCTTGGCTAGAATTATTGTCGTTACCTCAGGAAAGGGCGGCGTTGGCAAAACCACCACCAGCGCCTCGATCAGCACCGGCCTTGCCAAGCGAGGCCACAAGACAGTAGTCATCGATTTTGACGTGGGCCTGCGTAACCTGGACCTGATCATGAACTGCGAGCGTCGCGTGGTGTACGACTTCGTAAACGTGATCCAGGGCGAAGCCTCCCTGAACCAGGCGCTGATCCGCGACAAGCGGGTCGATACCCTGTACATCCTTCCGGCCTCCCAGACGCGGGAAAAGGAAGCACTGACCAAAGATGGCGTCGAGAAAGTCATCAACGAGCTTTCCGAGACCTTCGATTACATCGTCTGCGACTCTCCTGCCGGCATTGAGCATGGTGCCCTGATGGCGCTGTATTACGCTGATGAGGCGATTGTGGTTACCAATCCCGAAGTGTCTTCGGTGCGGGATTCCGACCGCATTCTGGGCATTCTGCAGAGCAAATCCCGTCGAGCCGAAATGGGCCAGGACCCGGTCAAGGAACACCTGCTCCTGACCCGTTACAACCCGTCCCGTGTCGAAAAGGGCGAGATGCTGTCCGTGGCGGACGTAGAGGAAATCCTCGCGATACCTCTGCTGGGCGTCATTCCGGAAAGCCAGATTGTTCTGAACGCTTCAAACCAGGGTTTGCCGGTTATCCTCGAAGAGGACAGCGATGCCGGCCAGGCCTACGATGATGCGGTTGCACGCCTTCTGGGAGAGGAACGGGAACACCGTTTCATGACGTCCCAGAAGAAGGGTTTCTTCTCACGGATGTTCAAGGGGGGCTAAGGGATGAGTTTCCTCGATTACTTCAAGGGTAAAAAGAAGAACACCGCCAGCGTGGCCAAAGAGCGCCTCCAGATTATCGTGGCTCACGAGCGGGGCCAACGTGACCAGCCGGACTACCTGCCCCAGCTGCAGCAGGAGCTGCTGGAGGTCATTCGAAAGTACGTTCAGATCAGCGACGACATGGTTCAGGTTGAGGTAGACCGCAACGAGAGCTGCTCGGTACTGGAGCTGAACGTCACGCTACCGGAGCGATAACCCGCTTATCTGGCCTGTCCCGGGTGGGACAGGCCATTTCTTACCACCTCGCAAAGTGGTCTTCCATCAGGCCCCGCAGACCTTTAACCTCAATTTTTCCGCCAGCCTCATCCGTCACCGTTCCACTGAACGAGCCCACGTACTGCCGGAAGTTGGATGCCAGTACCCAGGCGTCCAGTTTTTCCTTGCGCACACCAGCGGGGACAAAGTGCAGATCGACCCGACCATCCTCCGTGCTCACATGCCAGTCGCCGCCTGGTTGATAGCGATCAAAACGGAACCTTGCCGCGCCCAGTTTGTGGCAGACACCATCCAGCCAGAGCGCATTTTCTGTCATTCCCGTCTCATTGACCCCTGCGGCAAGGTTCAACCCCACAGACCGGCCATCCGCAAGCTGGCCAGCCAGGCAGGCCCAGTTCCAGGCTGTTTCTCGGCGCATGAAGCCACAGCTCCAATCGATGGATCCCCGAGTCTGCTCGTCGCAGCGCCAGATACGATGATCCCAGCGCACTTCCCCTTCCACCGGCAAGCCTGCCGACTTGCGGGTAAACACCCAGCCATTGTAGCCGGCCGGGCATACCAGCCGGAGCGGGTCCCGATCCTCTGAAAGCGTCAGTTCAATACGGATACCTCCCGGGGCCGAGACCGTAATTGTCCGGCCATCCGCGGAAGGCGCAATTCGCACGGCTACGTCGCCCTTGCTGAACCTTGTCACCCCTTCCTCTGGCCGGGGCTCAATGCAGGTTTGCCGGGCCAATGGCTGAAGGAAAGACTGCTCCAACATCTGGCCAGTCTCGAAGTCATAGAGATAGAAGAATCCGCTGCCCAGCAGTTTCAGATCCACCACCGCCAGACCAAACACCCAACCCGGGCCCATGGCGCTGACAAACTGGAACTGGTTGAACCGCCAGCGTCTTGCCAGCTTTGAACGCGGGCGGTCCATCACCGTACGCAGGTCATAGTCCAGATAGTTGATCTCTTCTACCGGTTCATCCAACAGTCCCGGAATCACCTGCCCTTTGCCGTTGATAAGTTTCTTAATGGTCATAGTCGTCGTCAGATCGGGCCAATTTCGGTTACCAAATCAACAGGTCGCTACCTGGTTCACAATCCACTGTTTCCGTGGCCATGCCGGCAAAAGCCCCATGCTAGACTCGGCCCACCATCTGCAAGGAAGTGTACCCTATGAGAAAGAGCATAGCCCATGGCATTACGGGCTGGGCCTCGGTGCTCAGTGGGCTGGTCTGTGCGTTGCTGGTGTTTGCCGTTGCCGCCAGTGCCCGTGCTGAACTGCCCAGCGAAAGCGACGAGGCGTGGACGCTACGCAAGGAAGCCGATCACATCCGGGTCTATACCATCGAGCAGCCAGGCTCCAGCTTCAAGGCCTTCAAGGCCGTGGCGGTGCTCGACGCGCCTATCGAAAACCTGATGGCTGTGATGGCCAACCCCGGTTCCTGCATCGAGTGGGTGCACAACTGTACGGAATCCTATGCGTTTGGCAATGGCGTGTTTCAAGATCGCTTTGCCTATTCCGTGAATGACATGCCCTGGCCGGTTACTGACCGCGACTATGTCCTGCGCATACGCACACGGGGTGATCAGGCCTCCGGTGAGATCGTCATGGATCTGAACGCCATGCCCGATCAGCGGGCGGAAAACAGTAGCCGGGTAAGAGTCGATCGCTCGGACACCCTGTACCGGTTCACGCCCGAGGGGGATAGCACCCGGATGGTGTGGGTCCAGCACACGGACCCCAATGGAGCGCTACCCGGCTGGCTGGTGAACTCCCTGCTGGTGGATATTCCCGTGAGGTCGATGGAAGCGCTGGAACGCGTTGCCAACAGTAAAAAGTACCAGGGGTACCAACTGGTTTATGACGAGCAGGGCCAACTGACTGGCCTTCGCATGAACAAACCCTGAGTCCCGGCGCACAGTAAGGGATGACGCGCGGAGTATCACGCGCTAAGCTTTACGAAAGGACTCTAGAAGGCAGCCCAGATCAATGACCGTTCTCGCCTACGAGATCATGACACCCAGCATCAAGGCCGTCCCGCAATCCTGGACCATGGACCGGTTGGCCCGCTTCCTCACCGACAACGAGATAACCGGCAGCCCCGTCACCGATGACGACGGCGAAATTGTCGGCATTGCCACTCTTAAAGACATCACCGAATTCCGTTGGAACGCCACGCGCTCCGATGCGGACCGGCATCTGACTCCCGAAGAGCGGGAGGAAGCCCGACGCCTGCGAATGGTGATCTTTGAGGAAATGGGCAAGGTGCCGGTAGAAGTCCGGGACATCATGACCCCCATCGTTTTATCGGTTGACGAGAAGACGCCGGTGCGCGACATTGCGAATATCATGATGCGCGAGCACCTGCACCGGATTTTTGTCACCAATGATTCAAAAATTACCGGCATCATAACGACTTACGATATGCTGAAAGTGATCTCGGATGAGGAACTCACGCAACGCTGCGCCGATAACGACTGAGCCACCAGAGAGGTAGCGCCACTTATGCCCAGAGCACCGCAAGCTCGCCGAAAGATGTACGTCCTCGACACCAACGTCCTGATCCACGACCCGAACGCCCTCCTCAACTTTGAAGAACACGATGTCATCATCCCGATGACGGTCCTCGAAGAACTCGACAGCCTCAAATCCGGCAAGCAAGCCGTGGCCGCTGACTGCCGTCAGGCCATCCGCAACATCGATAAGTTGCTGGGCGATGCCAGCCCGAAGGTGATCGAGAAAGGTGTTCCCATCGTGCGTGGCAAGAAGGCCGAACCCCTGGGCACTCTTTCGATCCTGATGAGCACCGGTGACAGTGGCAACCATTCGCTGCCAGAGCATCTGAACGACAACAAGATCATCAACACCCTGGCTGCTCTCCAGAACCGCCACAAGTCCCGGGACATTATCCTGGTGTCGAAAGACATCAACATGCGCCTCAAGGCAAGGGGCTTCGGCGTCGAAGCTCAGGACTACCACAACGACCAGTTGCTCGATGACATTGATCTTCTGCCCAAGGGCTACCGGGAATTCCCCAACTCCTTCTGGGACACCATTGAGAAAGTGGAGACTGTTCAGCGGGAGGGTTCAACCGAACATATCCTTAAGCGGGAAGGCGAGCTGGCGAAGCTGAACATCAATGAATTCGTCATCGATCAAATGGGCTTCGTCGGTAAGGTGGTGGACCTCTCCGACGACCAGTTGATCATCAAGGACCTGCACCAACACGACCTGATGAACGAGGAGGTCTGGGGCCTGGTTCCCCGGGACATCTATCAGGCCATGGCGCTGAACCTGCTCCTGGACCCGGACATTCACCTGGTCAACCTCACCGGCTCCGCCGGCTCGGGCAAAACCATCCTGGCGCTGGCTGCATGTATCGAGATGACCGTGGCCAGCAAGCTCTACAAGCGCATTATTGCCACCCGCTCCACCCAGGGCCTCGACGAGGACATCGGGTTCCTGCCCGGCACTGAAGCCGAGAAAATGGAGCCCTGGCTGGGCGCCATCGTCGACAACCTGGAAGCCCTTCACGAGGACGACGAGAACATGACCGCCAGCGTCGACTACATCCTCAGCAAGGTGCCCCTGCACTTCAAATCCATGAATTACATCCGGGGCCGCAGCTTCCAGCACAGCCTGATCATTATCGATGAATCACAGAACCTGACGCCCCATCAGATCAAGACCATCATTACCCGGGCTGGCAACGGGTCAAAGGTGATCTGCCTCGGCAACCTTGCGCAGATCGATACGCCCTACCTGAGTGCCCTGAGTTCGGGCCTCACCTACATGACCGAACGATTCAAGCGCTTTCGACATGGCGCCCACATCCACCTGCAGGGTGTTCCCCGGTCGCTACTGGCAGAATTTGCCGAAGCCAATCTCTGACATTGGCGAGCATTTAAAGAACGAAAAAAAGGGGCAGAACCCGAGTTCTGCCCCTTTCTCACTTAATCAGTAATGCCTACACCCGATACCGACTGACCTGCTCTGACATCTCGGACGCCAGGTTCTTCAGCCGTTGAGTTGCATCTCCGGCCCGACGGGTTCCCTGCGCCGTCTGTTCGGTAATCGCGACGATCTCATGCACGTTCTGATTAATGGTCTCGGAAACGCTGGTCTGCTCTTCGGCTGCGCTGGCAATCTGTGTATTCATGTCCGTGATCGTTGCCACAGCCTGACCAATGCGCTGCAGCGCATCGTTGACCTGCCGGGTTTCTTCCACGGTCGCTTCGCTGCGCTCACTGATGGAAGCAATTACCTTGACCGCATTCCCTGCCCCAGACTGAAGCCGCTCAATCATATCCTGGATTTCCTGGGTGCTCTGCTGGGTCCGGCGAGCCAGCGTTCGAACTTCGTCAGCCACCACGGCAAAACCCCGACCGGCCTCGCCGGCCCGTGCCGCTTCGATCGCAGCGTTGAGGGCCAACAGGTTGGTCTGATCAGCAATTTCGCGAATGACCTCCAGTACGCTATCAATCCGGCGAGAGTCAGTGCCAAGCTGCTCGATAACCCGAACGCCCTCTCCCACCTGCTCGGAGAGCCCGCCAATAACTTCGGTAGCCTGATGTACCAGGCCCTGGGCATCGCAAACCTGTCCATTGGCATGATCGGCGGCCGTGGAGGCTTCACTCGCGTTGCTCGCAACCTCCTGGGCAGCTGCGGTCATTTCGTTCATCGCCGTTGCCACCTGATCACTCTCGGATTTCTGTCGCTCGACGCCCTGCTCGGCTTCAGTCATGACCTGGTTCAAATCAGCCGTGGCCTCGTTCAGCGTGCGGGTAGACGACAGCACGCGTTCAACCAGTCCGTGCACCTGGTCGGCGAAACTGTTAAAGGCAGTCGCCAACTGTCCAAGCTCATCCTTGCCGGAAACGTCAAGACGACGGGTCAGGTCGCCATCGCCGCTGGCGATGTCGTTCATTGCCGACACGGCCGATTTCAGGGGCCGAATGATGCTGCGGACCACGATCAGGGCAAGCAGGACGATCAGCGCCAATGCGACAAGTGAGGTGCTGACTGAGCCTATCACGGCGTCCTCGAGTGAAGTCCCCACCTGGCTTTCCATCGCCGCTACCTGGGCCTCAAGGCCGTCAATCCAGAAGCCGGTGCCGATCATCACACCCCACTTGGGCAGCATTTCCGCATAGCCCAGCTTGGGCGCTACTTGTCCGGTTTCGCTGTTTTTCCAACCATAAGGCACATAACCGCCGCCATTGCGCGCCGCCTTTACCAGCTCACGAATCAGGAAGGTTCCGTTGGGATCCTGGAAGTCCCAGAGATTTTTGCCTTCCAGAGACTGGTTGACGCCGTGCATCACATTGACACCCCGGGTGTCATACGCAAAAAAATAACCGGTGCTTCCCGAATCGTTAAAACGAAGCTGTCGCAGGATCTCCCACGCTTTCTCGCGCACCTCCGGATCGTCTGCGGACCCAGGCTGATTATAGAGATGCTCGATGGAAGACTTTGCAACGGCCAGATAATTCTGCAGTTCCTGGCGTTTACTCTCTTCCATATCGGAGGAGAAACCGGCAACGGCCTCTTCGCCAATAGCACTGGCCTGGTTAAGGTTGTAACTGGTCAGGAATGCCGTGAGCACAATCACCGGCACCAGGGCCAGCAACAGTACCCGTGTCTGGATGGTCAGGTTTTTCATGACTGGTAGTCTTTTTGGTTAAGTGATCAATTCGCCGGGCGATCCGGCATGGAAAAAGTCGCAAAGACTACGCAAAAACCGGGGGCAATATCATTGATGATACTGCGTAGTTTGTTTCCAGCCTGTAACCATGCCGGTAAATTTTTGTTGCTCATCAATCCTTGAACTGGGCTTTGTCCAACCCATGCTTGCGCATCTTGTCGTACAGGGTTTTCCGGGCAATACCGAGCTGGACCATGGTGTCCTTGATGCTGCCATGACTGGCATTCAGGGCGCTGATAATGGCAGAACGCTCGAAACCGTCCATCATTTCGGCGAGCGTCTGTCGACCCGCCACATTGGCCGTATCCGCAGGTTCGTTCTCATCCAGCGCTGCCGGCCCCAGCAGGACATAACGTTCAGCCAGGTTCCGAAGTTCGCGAACGTTGCCGGGCCATGAATGTTGCATCAGCCGGGCTGCCTGACCAGCATCAAGCGGTATGCTCTCCCGATCGTAACGGGCCGCGGCAATCAGCACGAAATGATGGAACAGCAGCGGGATGTCCTCTTTCCGCTCTCTCAACGGCGGGATGTCAACTTTGACCACATTCAGCCGGTAATAGAGATCAGGCCGGAATTCGCCGTCGTCACTGAGTTTTTTCAAATCCGCCTTGGTGGCGGCAATGATCCGGACATCCACCTCCTGAACCTGATTGCTGCCCAGACGCTCGACCCGTTGTTCTTCCAGCACCCGCAGGAGTTTCACCTGCAAGGGCACGGGCATACTCTCAACCTCATCCAGGAACAGGGTGCCCTTGTGGGCGTGCTCGATCTTGCCGATACGGCGCTTTTCAGCCCCGGTGAACGCCCCGGCCTCATGGCCAAACAACTCGCTTTCAATCAGGTTCTCGGGCACCGCGCCGCAGTTGATTGCTACAAAGTTGTGGGCACTGCGTCCACTGTTCTCATGAATGTATCGGGCCAGCGCATCCTTCCCGGACCCAGTTTCCCCGTGCAGAAGAATATTGGCCGAAATATCGAGGATGGGATCAACGGTCGCCATGACCTTTTGCATCAACGGCGAATCCCCCAACATTCGTGGACCGGGTCTGGCCAGGTGCCGCAGCTGTGCTTTCAGTCTCCGGTTCTCGAGGGCCAGATGCCGTTTTTCCAGGGCATGGCGGAGCAGCTCTATCAGTTCATCATGATCAAACGGCTTCTCGATAAAGTCGTAAGCGCCCTGCTGCATGGCTGTTACCGCCGTGCTTATGTCGCCCTGCCCGGTAAGAATGATCACGGGAATGGTGTCATCGATAGCTCGAAGCCGGTCCAGCAACTCCAGGCCGTTCATCTCCGGCATGTTGTAGTCGCAGAGAACCACGCCGTCGTAGTCGGCGTTGATATGCCCCAGCGCCGATGGCGCATCTTCGAAGCAGCTGACCGGCAACTCCTCCAGGGTCAGTGTCTGGGCAATGGCCTGGCGGATGTGTGGATCGTCGTCCACAAAGATTACCGAGGGTTCTGTCATTCCATGGCCTCCCGCTTCTTGAGGGTTACGACGAATTCTGCGCCCGGACCATCCCGGCGGTTACGACCAGTCAGGCTGCCACCCAGCGCATCCACAATCTGGCGCGATATGGAAAGCCCAAGACCCAGTCCCTGCTTGACCGATTTGGTGGTAAAAAAGGGCTCGAAAATCTGTTCGGTGTCGCCCTGCAATCCGGGCCCGTTATCGCGCACCAGGCATTTCCAGTGCTGCTCGGTTTCTTCTATATCAATCCGGATTTCCGGCCGAGCACCACCCTCTACCGCCTGAACCGCGTTCGCCATCAGGTTAACCATAACCTGCTCTATCCGGATCAGGTCACCGTGGCACATCACCGGCGAGTCTGGACGGTGCCACTGGATATCGATTTCCGAGCTCGATTGCTGGGCAACGATAATTTTCAGTGATGCGTCAATCGGTTGCCGGAGATCCACCACCGCTGGCGGGCCTTCGGATTTGCGCGCAAACACCTTGAACTGCCGGGTCAGCTCCGCCATCTTGTCACACAGCAGGATGATTTCTGACAGGTTAGCATCCACCATCTCCCCGGCACCTTTCTCAAGGAAGCGGCGGCTGTTTCGGGCATAGGTCTGAATGGCCGTCAGAGGCTGGTTCATTTCATGGTTGAGGCCCGCGGACATCTGACCCAGCACCGCCAGTTTTGCAGCCTGGATCAGCTCCTGCTGTGTTTCCCGCAGCTCGGTTTGGGTGCGTTCTCGCTCCCGGATCTCCTCCACCAGTTTGCGATTGGAGTTCTCCAGGTCTGCGGTTCGCTCGGCCACGCTTCGCTCCAGCTGCTCGCCCCGAAGAGCCAGTTCAGCCTCGCGCCGGTAGCGCTCGCGCAGGTACAGCCAGGTCAACAGGCCACCAAAGAACAGCGCTGCCCCACCGACCGCAAAACCCAACCGGGTCCAGACGACCGAGCGAGTGCTCACCATGACTTGAAGCGTCCAGTCCATCCTTGGCAGAGGCGTGCTTACGCTCAGATATTCCCGGGGTTTGCCACTGTCCTGGATGCGGACCGTTGCTGACTGCTCGAGAAGCCCCCATGGGGTTCCCAACGTTTTCAGTGCCATTGGCGTCAAATCACGGTCTGGATAACGCCGGCGGGAATACTCGTCGGGCACGGCATCGGCCATCCCCGAGAAATTGCGGTAAAGCCAGTCCTGCCTGCTCGCGAGAAAACTGATGCCATTATGATCAAGCACGACCATCTCCGCCTCTCGCAAGCCAGTAGGGCGATCCCATTGGGATTCCAGTTCGTGAACCAGAACCTTCACGGCGACCACCCCGATAATCTGGCCGCCCTCGTCCCGAACCGGATGCGAGAAATACAGACCCCGAACGCCAGACATCAGGCCGAGGGCGAAATAGATCGCCGAATCGCCCGACTCCATCGCCTCATAGAAATACGGCCGGAAATTGAAATTCCGCCCGACAAAACTGTCTGGCTGCAGGTAGTTGTTGGCTGCGATCGTCAGGCCGCGAGTATCCATCAGGTAGACATCCGAACTGCCTACGATAGTGGCCATGCGCTGCATCTGTTCATTGGCCGAGAGAATAGCAGAGGGATTGTCAGGCGCCTCCAGCGCCCGTTGCAGTAACGGATGCTCGGCCATCAGCTCGGGCACCGGGAGATATCGGTTCAGTTCGTTGGCCACCAACTGGCGATACCGGAAGGACTCCTCAAGGCTCTCCTGCTCCACCTGCCGGTATCCAACCCAGCCACCGAGCAGCCAGGCGGCCACCAGAGTCGCCACGAAAAGGAGAAAAACGCCAATACGGTAAGGCATAGGGTCCGGTTCCCGAAAAACCGCGGAAAGCCGCTAGAGTATAGCCAGGCGGGGTACAGAACAACCGTGCGATGCTTCCATGGCACGGTTGTTCTGACGCAGCCAGCAAGCCCCCGTTACAGGGCGCCAGCTGTGGCAAGGCGAGTTTTACGCTGCTTCTGGATGACGAACGCCAGGACCGCCAGGGCAATACCGGTGAGATCCGTCCAGAGCCCTCCCTCGATCATCAGCAACGCGGCCGCAATCAGCAGGAGTCGCGTTATCCAGGACGCGGAAATGCTCGCAAACCAACCGAGCACGCCGCCAGAAAGCATGTAAACGCCAAAGGTTGCGGTTACCAGTGCCCTCGCGATCTCGAACCAGCCGGCTTCCATCAACAACGCGCCGTTGTAGAAGAACATGAAAGGCACGATGAATGCTGCGATGCCAATCCGGAACGAGGCCACGGAGGTTTCCATGGCATTGGCGCCCGATATGCCTGCAGCGGCATAGGAGGCCAGCGCAACCGGCGGTGTGATCGCGGAAACTACAGCGAAGTAGAACACGAAGAAGTGCGCCGTCAGCGGTTCAATACCCAACTGGACAAGGCCGGGCGCGACCACTGAGGCAGCTACCGCATAGGCCGCCGTGGTCGGCATCCCCATACCCAGTAGAATGGAAATGAACATGGCGAAGATCAGCGCCAGCAACTGGCTCGTGGCCGCAACGTCCAGCAACAGCACAGAGAAGCGCGCGCCCACTCCCGTCAGCGAAATCACGCCCACGATTACCCCGGCCGCTGCGCACACCACGATAATCTGGATCGCCATATAGGAAGCAATTTCCAGTGCCTGAAGGATATGCCGCAGACCCATCTTGTTGGGTGACAGCCAGCTCACGACCGCGGCAGAAACGGTCGCCAGGGTGCCGGCCCGGATCACCGAATAGCCCATGAACAAGGCGACAATCAGGATTATGATCGGCACGAACAGATAGCACTGCTTCATCATGGTTCTAAGCTTTGGCAGCTCGTCTTCACGCATGCCGCGCATGCCGGTCTTGGCGGCTTCAAAATCCACCATGAAGTAGACCGAGGCAAAATACAGAATCGCCGGAATGATCGCCGCGATGGCTATCTCGGTGTAGGGAATGCCGGTAATCTCCGCCATGATAAAGGCGCCGGCGCCCATGATCGGCGGCATGATCTGACCACCGGTGGACGCGGCCGCCTCGACAGCGCCTGCGGATTGCTTGCTGTAGCCCACCTTCTTCATCAATGGAATCGTCAGGGAGCCGGTGGATACCACGTTGCCGGCACTGGTGCCGTTGATCATACCCATCAGGCCCGATGCAAAGATCGATACCTTGGCCGGGCCACCCCGGGAACGGCCGGCCGCCGCAAAGGCAAAGTTCACGAAGTAGTCACCCACCTTCGAGGACTGCAGGAAGGCGGCAAAAATGATGAACAGAATGATGTATGTCGAAGACACCGCCGTGGTCGGCCCAAGGATTCCGGCATCGGTATACACCTGACTGAAGAAACGCTGAACCGAAAGCCCCGGGTAACCGAGGAAACCTGGCAGGTAGGGTCCTGCGAAAACATAGGCCAGAAATACCAGACCGATGATCACCAGTGCCATCCCCGCCACGCGCCGGGTAAGTTCCATGATCAGGGCCGTGCCGGCAATGGCTGCAAACGAGATACCCACCGGCGCAAAGGAGGTGCCGGTCGACATCCGCATGGACGTGTTGTACACCACCAGGAAATAGGCGGCCACGGCCAGCGAGCAGACGATCAACACGAGATCGGGCACGCTGAATACCGATCGCTCGCGCTGATGAAACCAGCTCATGACAATGCCAACACCGGTCGCCGCCAGCAGCGGCCAGCCAAAGTGCCACACCTCCAGTTCGACCGGAATCCGCATGGCGCCGTTCTGAACCATCTGCCAGAACGAAAATGTCTGATACAACACATAGAGAGCCGGCAGCATGGCACCGGCACTGATCCAGGTTGTCCACCGGTGGCGGGCACCGCCCTCTTCCGATGACACAAACCGGGCGCCGGCAAACAGAACGAAACCCAGCACCAGGGCACCGGCAATGTGCACAATACGGAACGACCAGGTTTCCAGGGGCGCTATGTTCAGTGAATACAGGTGAAAGGCTGAATAGGCTATCGCCAGCAGCGCGACGAATTTCAGCAGGCCGCCTTCGAATAGCCGGCGGTTGGCTTCGACCGGTTCCTCGTCCACGTTGTGCGCGAGTACATGGTCCTCGCCCACTTCAATGTCCGGAAGGTCTTTGGAATCTTGTTCGGTAGTCATGACACACCCTGCTTGCAGGCAAATCGGAGCCAGAACTCGGCTGGCCATACATTGCAGGAGGCTGCAGGGCAGCCTCCTGCTCGAGCACTGTTACTTGATCTGGCTGTCTTCGATCGGGTAACCATTCTCGTTGAACCAACGCGCAGCGCCCGGGTGCCAGGGCAGGACGTTGTTCTTTGTGTAGTTCTCGGGTACCGAGTTACGGGCCGCCTTGTGAATGGAGACCATCTTGTCGTTGTTCTCCATGGTCAGCTTGGTGATTTCATACACGAAGCTTTCAGATACATCACAGTTGACCATCGCGAAGTTCCACATGGATACCACGCGGGAAGGCGCATCCAGGGACTGGTAGGTGGACGCCGGAATGATGAACTCGGACACCGGGAAGTTGCTGATAATGGTCTCGGCCTCGGCATCGTTCATACCGATGATGTTCACGTCGGTTTGCACTTCCAGCTGGCTGACCGCAGGAATGGGAATACCGGCGGCGAAGGCAACCACATCAATCAGTCCATCCTGAAGCTGACCGCCCAGATCAGACCAGCTGCCGTTGCGGCGTTCGAAGTTCACACCCAGGGTCTCCATCATGCGCGGAAAGTAGGTGTCCGAGGTGGAGCCCGCCGGACCAAAACCGATCGTGGCGCCATCAGGGATATCGGCGATGGAAGTAATGCCAGAGCTGGATAGCGCGGTCACCGAGAACGGTGTTTCGTACATCGGGAACATGGCGCAGACGTTGTCCATCTTCATGCCCGGCGCAAGCGGGCTGTTACCGTCCATGGATTCCCGAGCCGGGCCCATGGTGGTCAGGCCAAACTTCAGGTCGCCGGTGTGCACCAGCGCCATATTCTGAACCGGTCCGCCGGTGATCTCGGCACCACCGGAAACGCCCAGGTTTTCAGCCACAAAGTTGGCCCAACCGGAACCGTAGGCAAAATAGGTTCCACCCTGACTGGCGGTGCCAACGGTGAAGTTGCTCGGCCAATCCGAACGATCTTGGGCTGTTGCGGGGGTTGCGACTGCGAAGGTGGAGGCAAAGGCCACCGCCATTACGGCTTGGGTTTTCATAAGGAATGCTCCCGATTCATGTTGTTTGTTGGGTGCTCAACGAAGCTCTAACAGCTCCGGTGGGTAACCCAATCAGCAAGGAGCAGACCAGATCTCGATTAATTCGGAAAAACAGGGCCTTACTAAAATCAGAGCAAGGTCAGGCGCTGGAAAATGGGTGGATATCCACCCATCGGAAAGAGCAGATGGGTGAATCCCGACACGTAGGGCGTTTCGGGTTCTGGCTACCAGCGACCCTGAAGAGTCGCCACAATACGACGACTACCGGCTCGATCCCGATGCTCGCAGAGATAAAGTCCCTGCCAGGTTCCAAGTGCCAGGCGACCATGGCTGACCGGGAGGGTCAGCGAGGGGCCGACCAGGATGCTTTTGATATGAGCCGGCATGTCGTCGGGCCCTTCCATAACGTGCTCATAGTGCGGCGCATTCTCCGGCACCATGACGTTGAAATGGCGTTCCAGGTCGCCCCGCACATCCGGATCGGCGTTCTCGTTCACCGCCAGCGAAGCGGAGGTATGCTGGATGAACAGGTGCAGCAAGCCGACTTCGCAGTTGGTCAGGTCCGGCGCCTGGGCAAGGATTTCATTGGTGACCAGATGAAAACCCCGCGGCAGCGGCGCCAACTCGATAAACGACTGATCCCAGATCATGACAGCCCTCTCGGTTATTTCTGCCGGTCATCCCAGGGGTGCACGGGAACCACATCGTCGCCGACATCGCCCTCGTAGCTGCTGCGGAAATAATCCATCGCTTTTTCCGCCTCGCTGAGCTCGTCAAATCGGGCGACGTGGTAAATTGCCTCGCCCTCGTTTACCAGTGGCAGGTTATTCACGCAGATTACGATACCTGAGCAGGGTGACACCACCGCGGTTTCCGATTCGCCGAAGGGATCCGCCACCATGGCCAGCCTCTGGCCTTTGCGAACCTTCTGGCCCAGCCGGGCGACAGGCCTCATGATCCCATCGATATCCGCCCGCACCCATTGGGAATTGGCCGCGGTTTCAGACCGCTTTCTCGGTGCCTTGGGCCCCTTCTTCGCCGGGATCATTTCGAGTTCACGCATCACCCGAATAACCCCTTTCACACCGCTGCCGATCACCACGTCATCAAATCGCAGAGCCTCTCCGCCTTCGAAGGTGATCACCGGAATGTCCTGTGAATCAGCGTAGGCCCGCAGGCTTCCCTCTCGGAGCCCCGAATTGATTATGATCGGGGCACCAAAGGCCTCGGCCATGCGCACGGTTTCCGGATTTTTCAGCTCGGCACGAATTTGCGGCAGATTGAATCGATGAACTGCACCCGTGTGCAAATCAATAATGTGGGTAACCCGCTCCATAATCTGGGTGCGCAGCAGGTAGGCAATACGCCCGCCCAGGGAGCCACTTTCACTGCCGGGAAAACAGCGGTTCAGATCCCGCCGGTCAGGCAGGTATCGGGTGCGCTGCACGAACCCGAAAATGTTCACGATAGGCACCGCAACCAACGTGCCCCGAAGGTGCCTCAACGCCGAATTGGTGAGCACCCGACGAACGATCTCAACACCGTTGATCTCATCACCGTGAATGGCACCACACACCATCAATACCGGGCCACTTCGCCGGCCGTGCACAACCTCAACGGGAATGTGCAGCGGCGTATGGGTGTACAGCTTGGCGACCGGAACTTCCACGGTTTGCCGGGTTCCGGCCTTTACCTGGGTCCCGGCAATTTCATAGGGGGCACGAGCCATGCTTTAGCCTCTCCCCTTGGTCCGGGTCTTCCAGGGCTTCTGATTCTTTTCGGTCCAGTTAATGATCATGCCGGCAACGTTCTTGCCGGTGGCGTTCTCGATGCCCTCAAGGCCAGGCGACGAATTCACCTCCATTACCAGTGGCCCCCTGCTGGAGCGGAGCAGGTCAACACCGGCAACGTTAAGGCCCATGGCTTTGGCGGCCTTGATAGCAGTGCTGCGCTCCTGTGGGGTGATGCGTATGAGGGAGGCAGTGCCGCCCCGGTGCAGGTTCGAACGGAATTCGCCCTCGGCACCCTGACGCTTCATGGCGGCGATCACCTTGTCGCCAATCACAAAGCAACGGATATCGGCACCGCCAGCTTCCTTGATGAATTCCTGCACGAGAATATCCGCTTTCAGGCCCATGAAGGCTTCAATCACACTCTCCGCGGCCTTGCGGGTTTCTGCCAGCACCACGCCGATGCCCTGGGTACCCTGCAGCAGCTTGATCACCACCGGCGCCCCGCCCACCATCTGAAGCAACTCCGGAACGTTGTCCGGCTTGTTCGCGAAACCGGTAATCGGCATTCCCACACCCTTGCGGGCCAGCAATTGCAGCGAGCGGAGCTTATCCCGGGAGCGGCTGATGGCCACGGATTCATTCACCGGAAACACGCCCATCATCTCGAACTGGCGCAACACCGCCGTTCCGTAAAACGTCACCGATGCACCGATCCGCGGAATCACCACATCGAAATCCTCAAGGACCTCCTCGTGGTAGTGGATCTGTGGATTGGCCGAGGTGATATTCATCGAACAGTGAAGGCAGTCAATCACCTTCACTTCGTGGCCACGATTAATGCCCTCCTCCACCAGACGGCGGGTCGAGTAGAGGTGCCGGTTTCGTGACAGTACCGCTATTTTCATTTTTCAGTCCTTAAGGCCGGCTTGCCGGCAAGATAGGAAGCTTCGGGATAGATCACTGAGCGCCCTGACATAGCGGTACGGCCAAGCAACATCCGGAACCGCATGGAATCTCGGTTGGTCAATGTCATTTCAATGGGCCATTTCTGGCCGCCAATCAGCAGCGTGGTCTCGATGACCAGGCGCATTTCCTTGTGGCCGCCGGAATCAGACACGTTCCGCTCATCCAGCACCCTGGCGTCACACTCCACCACCTGGTGAAGATCGTTCTGTACCGGATGAACCCAGAAGCGCACGCGCCGTTCACCGTTTTCCGTGTAGGGTTCAGTGCGGAACGTGTGGAGACAGGAAGTTCTGGCTCCGGTATCGATTTTCGCCTTGATACGGCTGATATCCAGGTCCGGCAGCGCCACCCATTCCCGCCAGCCAAGACTCATCTTACTCTCGGCGGGGGTCGGTGGGATGGTTTTGATAACGTCAGCTGTCTTTGTCGACATCCGGGAGATCCTTTTCAGTGATTTTTTCCGGCCCCAACAGCTGAACACGGAACGGCTCTGAATGGCTACCCGCATAAACGCTGGTGTGGGGGAACGGAATTTCAATGCCTTCCCGATCCAGGGTTTTCTTGATCGCGACCATCATGCCGCTTCTCCCTTCAAGCACCTTTTCCTTCGGCACCCAGTAAGAGAACTGCAGATCGACCGAGGATGGACCAAACGCTGTCACCAAGGTGAAGGGCTTGGGTTCTTCGAGACAGACCGGATTCTTTTCTGCCAGATTCAGAAGCAGACTTTCCACCCGCTCTACATCTTCAGCGTAGGCAATCCCCACCGTCAGGTCGAGCCGGCGTATCGGAAACCGGGAACGGTTGACCACCCTTGTCTTGATCAGGGTTTCATTGGGAATCCGCACGTACAGGTTGTCCGGCGTGCGTAACTTCACGCTCAGCATATCAATGCCGACGACTTCCCCGATGGTCGCGTCTACCTCAATGAAGTCACCGATTTCAAAGGGTTTTTCCACCAGCAGAAACAGGCCGCTGATCATGTTCGACGCCGAGGTCTGAGAAGCAAAACCAATGGCAACGGTGAGGATACCGGCAGCGCCGAGCACCACATCCAGAGAGAACCCGGCCTCCCGCAGGGCCGCCACAAAAAACAGCACCACGATGACGTAAAACACCAGCCGCCGAACCATGACGGTATGATGGCGGGAGGTGCGCTGCGCCATGAAACGGCCGACACTGCGGGCCGCCAGAGACCCGAGGAACAGCCCCAACACAACAAGAAAGGCGGAACTGATCCACTGCCCCCAGGCAATATCGGTAAAAAACTGCATTACGCCTGTTTGCATTGTTTCCAGCAAAGCGTCGACTCCATCAGATCCGTTTCAGCCAAACATCCGGTCAAACGCCCGGACAAGCCGGCCGCGGGCCATTTTTTCACGAGCATCCGCCACCGGCCGGCAGGTGCCCGCTGCGGCCAGCAACGACTGTTCCACATGCAGACTCGCTGAATTCATGTCGGTCTCAACTTCAACGGTTACCCCCGGCGTCCAGAGCTGGCCCCGATCGTTCTGGTGCAATGACAGCAACGGCGTGGGCAGACTGAAGCGCTCAAGCAGCAGGGGCTCATCCCGCCGGTTGATCAGCGTCACCGGCGTGACGGCTCGCCAGGGGCGTTTCGGCACCGCCTCAAGCACAAGACGGGCAAAACTATGAGAGGTATAACAAAGCTCGCCCTCCATGGTATTTCTGCCCACCCAGGTCATCGAAGGCGACGCCAGGGGAATTTCCGTCAACACGGTTTGCTTGTCGCCGGCACAGACCTTCATCCAGACCAGCGTGCCCACGTAGATTGTGCAACGGCCGCCGGCGGGAATCGTCAGGGGCTGGAAAGGACGAATCACGGTAGGCATGTTTGCGAGTGCCGGCAGGAATGTCACGGTCGACGACTGGTTTTCCCGAATGAAACGCTGCAGCGGCACAGAAGCCGAAGGCAGAGTGTGGCCGATATTTTCTGTCCAGCTGGCCGGATCCGTATCCAGTTCCAGCGTTTCTGAACGAATCTGCCATTCCTGGTCCAACAGAGTCACCCACAAACGAATATGACCCAGTTGATGATACTGGGTCTGGCCGGAAGCCAGTGAATAAGGCTGGGCCCAAACGCCGTCACGGCGACCTTCGCTGTTGTTCTCCATTCCTGCCACAGAACTCCTTGAGGATCGGCCGGCTGAATTGCTGTAAAAGTGTCCTAACTATAATCCAATCAGCCAGCCCGGGCGAATATCCAAGTTGGTGATTTTATTGATACACCGGGCTGTAATTACACTTACATCAATCCCTCAGACAACTATGGATTACGGATGACACAACTGGTCTGGTTCCGAAACGATCTCCGGGTTGCCGACAACCCCGCCCTCACAGCCGCCTGCGAAAGCAGCGAAGAGGTGCGAGCCTGTTTTATTCTCACCCCGGACCAATGGCAGGAACACGATTGGTCGCCGGCCCGGGTGCAATTCGTCGTCGCCCACGCCAACGCCCTGGCCGAAGAGCTGGCCAAGCTGGGTATACCGCTGTCCTTTATTCACGCAAAACGCTTCGACGACAGCCTTGGCAAACTCGAGAGCCACTGCGAAGAGCACGGGGTCACAGCGCTGCACTTTAACGAGGAGTACGGCGTTAACGAGCGCAAGCGCGACAAGGCGTTGAAACACCGCTTTGATCAACTCGGCATTGCCGTTCGCAAATACCGCGACCAGACAGTTGCACCAGTAGGCGAGATCCTCACCCAACAGAATGACCCCTACTCCGTATTCACACCGTTTTCGAGACGCTGGCGCAGCTGGATAGAAGAAACCCATCCGGGTCTTTTCCCAACGCCCAAAGCCAGGGGTAACGCCGTAAGCCCGGAACAGATTGACTCCATACCCGAAGCCTTTCGAGACGCCCCCGAGCCCCTCGTTGCAACCGGTGAAGATGCCGCCCACGACCAGCTCGAGCGCTTCCTCGAAAAACGCGGCGGTGCGTACAAGGAAAAGCGTGACTTCCCCGCCATCGATGGCACCAGCCAGATATCCCCTTATCTCGCCAACGGTGTTCTCTCTGGCCGGCAATGCCTGATAGCCGGCCGACAGGCGCAGGGCGCCGGCGGCAACCAGGAAGGCCTGGGAACCTGGATCACCGAAATCGCCTGGCGGGATTTCTACATCAACATCCTGTACCACTTCCCCAGAGTGAGCATGCACCGCGCCTTCAAGCCGGAAACCGAAACTCTTGAGTGGAACACCCCGGGCGACAGGTTCGAAGCCTGGAAAACCGGCAACACCGGCGTCCCCATCGTCGACGCCGCCATGCGCCAACTCAACCAGACCGGCTGGATGCACAACCGCCTGCGCATGATCACCGCCATGTACCTCACCAAAAACCTGTTCATCGACTGGCGCCTGGGCGAAGCCTACTTCATGTCAAAACTGATCGACGGCTTCCTGGCCTCCAACAACGGCGGCTGGCAATGGAGCGCCTCCACCGGCACCGACGCCGCTCCCTACTTCCGCGTGTTTAACCCGGTTACCCAGAGCGAGCGATTCGATCCCGATGGGGATTTCATCCGGGAGTGGGTACCGGAGCTAGCGAAACTGGATAGCAAACGGATTCACGATCCGGGTGCGAAAGGTGGTGTTATTCCGAAGGGGTATCCGAGGCAGATCGTTGATCTTAAAGAAAGCAGGAAGGAGGCTATAGCCAAGTTCCAAGAGTTGAAGAACTGAAAATCTCTGGAGAGCTGACTCAAAACCCGGAAGCGGGGTTGGCGATGGTCTGCCCAAAACCCTGCGGAGCCATGGATGGCGGAGCGGAGCCTACAGGGACGTATTCACGGCGTGTTTTGGGCAGACCATCGCCAACTCCGCAGGCACCAAAGTCAGCCAGAACAGACCGGGCAATCAGGATCCCGAGCCAGCTTCATCTCCCGCCACTGCATCTCCCAGGCATCCAGAATCAGCAATCGCCCCACCAGAGGAGAGCCAACCCCGGAAATCACCTTGATGGCCTCCATGGCCTGAGTCGCCCCGATCATCCCGACCAGAGGCGCAATTACGCCCGCCTCGGAACAGGTCAGATCCTCATTGCCCTGCTCCGGATACAGACAGTGGTAGCAGGGGCTGTCCTCCCGCCGGCTGTCGTAAACCGAAACCTGCCCCTCGCCCCGAATGGCCGCACCGGACACCAGCGGAACTTTCGACGCCACACAGGCACGATTCAGCGCAAACCGGGTGTTGAAGTTATCCGTGCAATCCACCACCAGGGTTGCCTCCGCGACCTTCCGCGTCAGATCCTCACCTTCGAGGCGCTGATTCAGGGCGGTAACAGACACCAGCGGGTTGATCCGACGAATCCGATCGGCAAGGCTTTCCGCTTTGGATTCACCCAGCAGCGAGGTTTCAAAACCGATCTGGCGCTGAAGGTTAGCCAGTTCGATAGTATCGTCATCCACCAGGGTCAGGGTCCCGACACCTGCGGCGCCCAGATACAAAGCGACAGGACACCCCAGGCCGCCAGCACCGATCACAAGAACCCTGGCCGACTGCAGCTTTTCCTGGCCGGCAATATCGAACCGGGGCATCAGGATCTGCCGGCTGTAGCGCAATAATTCGTCGTCACTGAGCATCTGCATCTCCACTGTTAGGCACCCGAAGACCATTGTCCGAGTGTCATCCGATCCCGGTTGCCATAATCCTGCCGGGTCTCAACGGCTTTAAACCCGCGAGTGTGAAACAACTGTGCCACGGCCTCTGCCTGATCGAATCCATGCTCAACCAGAAGCCAGCCGCCTTCAACCAGCCAGTCCGGCGCCTGGCTGATAATCAGCCGCAGATCATCCAGGCCATCGCTCCCGGATACCAGGGCCGAGACAGGTTCGAATCGAACGTCCCCTTCCTCAAGATGGCGGTCGCTATCGGGGATATAGGGTGGATTGGAGACAATCAGATCAAACCTCTCTGGCTCCAGCCCCGAAAACCAGGAGCTCTGGACCACGGAAAGGTTCAGGCCAAGGGCAACGGCGTTTTCACGGGCTAGCGCCACTGCCTCGGGCACGGCATCACAGGCAGATATTCGCCAGCCCCCATGCTCACTGGCGAGAGCCAGGGCAATGGCGCCCGTCCCTGTTCCCAGATCCAGCACACTGGCTTGCGGTGGTAGCGGCAAAGCAAGAGCAACTTCCACCAGGCATTCGGTATCCGGTCTTGGAATCAGGGTGGAGGCACTGACTTTCAGCGGCAGTGACCAGAATTCCTGATGCCCCAACAAATGTGCCACAGGCCTGCCGGCCACGCGCTCCTGCACAAGCGCCTCAAAGGCCTCAGCGTGAGTGTCGGTCACCTCACGTTCCGGCCAGGCCCGGAAACTGGTCCGGCTGAGCCCCGTAATGTGGCTAAGCAGCAGCTCGGCATCCAGCCTCGGCGAATCACTTTCAATTCGGCTGGATGCCTCCGTCAGAAGGGCTTCACAGGTCAGTAAGGGTTTACTGGTCATCGGCGAGAGAGGCGAGCAGCTCGGCCTGGTGCTCCTGCTGCAGAGGCACGACGACGGCGTCCAGGTCACCGGCAATGACTTCGTCGAGCTTGTAAAGGGTGAGATTGATCCGATGATCCGTCACCCGCCCCTGGGGAAAGTTGTACGTACGGATCCGTTCGGACCGGTCGCCACTGCCCACCAGGCTCTTGCGGGTCTCGGCCATGGACTTTTGCTGCCGCTCGGTCTCGGCGTTCTGAAGCCGAGAGGCCAGCAGGCTCAACGCCTTGGCGCGGTTCTTGTGCTGGGAACGCTCTTCCTGGCATTCCACCACGATGCCCGTTGGCAAATGCGTTATCCGGATCGCCGAATCGGTCTTGTTCACGTGCTGGCCGCCAGCACCTGACGCACGAAACGTGTCTACCCGCAGATCCGCCTTGTTGAGCTCGATGGCCTCGGCCTCATCGGCCTCGGGCATCACCGCCACGGTGCAGGCGGAGGTATGGATCCGGCCCTGGGATTCGGTTTCCGGAACACGCTGCACCCGGTGGGCACCAGACTCGAATTTCAGGGCACCATACACTCCGTCACCGGCCACGCGCGCAATCAGTTCCTTGAAGCCGCCGTGCTCGCCTTCGCTCTCGCTCAGAACCTCCACTTGCCAGCGCCGGCGCTCGGCATAGCGCAGATACATCCGGAACAGGTCGCCGGCAAAAATGGCAGCTTCGTCACCACCGGTGCCGGCGCGAATCTCCAGGAATACGTTCTTGCCGTCGTTCGGGTCTTTCGGCAGCATCAGGCGCTGGAGCTCTTCATCGAGCTCCTCGCTCTTCTGCTCGGCAAGTTGCAGCTCTTCCTCGGCCATTTCCCGCATATCGGCGTCGCCATCTTTCGCCAGCTCGCGCGCAGCCTCGATGTCATCCAGGGAGTGCTGCCAGGCCTGGAAACAATGAACAATGGGCTCAATCTCGGCGAACTCCCGGGAAAGGTCCCGGAACTTGTCCTGCTGGGAGATAATGGAGGAATCACTAAGCAATGCACTGACTTCCTCGAAGCGGTCAGAAAGCTGCTCGAGGCGGGATTGGATCGATGGCTTCATAGTTTTTCCGGGGTTGTCGTCGTGTCCGCGTCCAGTGCATCCAGCTGGTGCAACTCACGCAGCCACTCTGTCACCTCGGTGCGACCTTCTGTGGTGGCCTTGCGAACCTGCACAGAGGGCTCGTGCAGGAGTTTGTTGGTAAGGCCGCGTGCCATACTGCGCAGCACGGTTTCAGGATCTGTGCCATTGCGCAGGGCGCGCAGGGCTTTTTCGGTCTCCGCATCGCGCAGCACTTCGGCACGCTGACGGAACTGCTTGAGCGTGGACACCGCATCCAGCGCCCTTAGCTGGTTCAGAAAATCCTGAACCCCGGACGCCACCAGATTCTCGGCCTCCCGGGCCGCACCCTCACGAGAGCGGATATTCTCTTCGATAACCTGGCGCAGGTCGTCCACCGTGTAGAGATACACGTCGTCCAGCGAGGCCACCTCCGGCTCGATATCCCGGGGCACGGCAATATCCACCATGAAATAGGGGCGGTGTTTGCGTTTCTTCAGGGCTCGCTCAACGGCACCTTTACCAAGGATCGGCAATGGGCTTGCCGTTGAAGAAATAATAATGTCGACATCGGCCAGATGTTCCGGGATCTCGGACAGCACAATACCCTTGCCACCACGGGATTCTGCCAGTGCCTGTGCCCGCTCAAGGGTACGGTTGGCCACCAGGAAGTCTTTCACGCCGGCATCCGCAAGGTGCCGGGCCACCAGTTCGATGGTTTTGCCGGCACCGATCAACAGGGCCTTGTTGCGGGACATGTCGGCAAATATGTGATGCGCCATGCTCACCGCGGCATAGGCAACAGAAACGGGATTTTCACCGATGGCAGTCTGGGTCCGCACTCGTTTGGCGACCGAGAAGGTATGTTCAAACAATCGGGACAGGAACGAGCCGCTGGCGCCGTGTTCCCTGGCCAGGGAATAGGCATCCTTCAATTGCCCGAGGATCTGTGGCTCGCCAAGCACCATGGAGTCCAGGCCGGCGGCCACTCGCATCATGTGCCTGACGGCATCGCCATCGCGGTGCACGTACAGCGCTTCTTCCAGTTCCGCGGCGTCCATTCCATGGAAGCCGGCCATCCAGCGAAGCACCATGGGGGCGCAGTCATCATCGCCGGCCAGGTACAGCTCGGTCCGGTTACAGGTAGACAGTATCGCCGCCTCGGTGGCGCCTGACGTCGCACGCAGCTCGGCGAACGCCTCCGCCATACGCTCGGGCGTAAACGCCACTCGCTCCCGTAGTTCTACGGGGGCCGTGCGATGATTGATTCCCAGCGTTACCAGTGCCATTTCGTGGTTGTACAACCTTTTGCCGATGAGCGGTTTAGAGACGCGCAATTACTGGACATTTTAACGGCCAGCGGCCTGAGCTGCCACCCAAAACCACCGCAGCTTCGGCAAGTGCGGACAGGTTGGGCAAGATCAGGTGCTTATGCCATTATAGGGATTCGGCTGAGGCCGCGACCCGATCTACCTCAATTCCGGGGCTGGAGCGTGGTTATTTCAGATGCGTTTTCGACAGATCATGGGAAGTTGCATGCACAAATCCGTACCGTTTCTGTTTACCTGCCTGCTTGGCCTCACGCTGGCAGGTTGTGCCAGCCTCACCGGCACAGAGGAAGCGCCTGCCAAGAGCGAAACCGTCGCCGCTGGGGAAAAGACAGAACCACAACCGCCGGTTGAATACGCCGATTTTGAGCCCGAAACCCTCTATTTGCTTCTATCTGCCGAAATTGCAGCCCAGCGCGGACGCTACGACATTACCCTGGTTAACTACCTGAAGGCTGCCAAACAGTCCCGAGACCAGGTGGTGATCGAGCGGGCGATGCGAATCGCCCAATCCCTGAACGGCGATAACGCCCAGAAACAGCTCGCCGAGCTGTGGCTGGACATCGACCCGGATAATCTCCAGGCCCACCGGATTTCTGCGATCCAGGCCGTAAAGGGAAACGACCTCCAGACCGCCATCCATCACATGGAACGGATCATGGATCAGGGCGGTGATGCTGACTTCGACAGCCTTGCCGCTATGGCAGCCAATCTGCCGCCAGAGCAACAGCAGGAATTGCTTGCCCTTTATAATGAGATGTCGGACCGCCACCCCGACACCCCGGAACTGGAATACAGCATTGCGCTCCTGTTGAAAGTAACCGGGCAGCCACAGCAAGCCCTGGACAGACTCGAACCACTCCTTCAGGAAAACGCAAACTTCCAGCCGGCTATCATTCTCAAGGGCGACCTGCTCTACCAGACCGGTCAGAAAAGCAGCGCCCTGGATTACCTGCTGACCAACACCCGCCGCTTTCCGGGCAACCGACAAATGGGCACCCTTTACGGCCGCATGCTTATAAATGAAGGTGAATTACAGGCTGCCCAGGATGAATTCAATCGCCTCGTAAAGCGGTACCCGGACACGCCGGGCCTGCGACTCTCTCATGCACTGGTCGCTCTTGAAAATGGGCAGACCGACCTGGCCCGGCAAGAACTGACACAACTGGCCGAACAGGGCCACCATACCAGCGAAGCCAACTACTACCTGGGCCGCATTGAAGACCAGGCAAGCAATACCGAGCAGGCCATTGGCTATTACCAGAGCGTGGAACAGGGCAATTACTACTTCCCGGCCCTGGCCCGCGCCAGCGCCCTGCTGGCCGAGAATGGCCAGCTTGAGGACGCCATTGACCGCATCCGCAGGCTGCGCGAAGCCAATCCCCGCCAGGCAGAGAACTTCTGGCTGCTGGAGGTGAACCTGCTGCTGGATCAGGAACAACAACAGCAGGCCCTGAGCACCGCCACGGAAGCCCTGGAAGAACATCCGGACAATATCGAGATCCGGTACGCCCGGGCCATGCTCTACGATGGCATCGGACAGCCTGCCGAAGCCGAAGCCGACCTGAAGCAGATTATCGAACAGGAACCGGAAAACGCCGTTGCCCTGAATGCCCTGGGCTACATCCTGACCACTCGGACAGACAGACTCAGAGAAGCCCGCGGCTATATCGAGAAAGCTCTGCGGCTGGACCCGAACAATCCGGCCATTCTCGATAGCATGGGCTGGGTCCTGTTCCTCGAAGGCCAGCTCGAGCCGGCGCTAGAGTACCTCTCCCGTGCCTGGGCCGCCTTCCCCGATCCGGAAGTTGCCGCTCACTATGGTGAGGCGCTATGGATGAACGGAGCCGAAGAACAGGCCAGAATCATCTGGCAGGAAGGCCTCGAACAGGACAGCAATCACGAAGTGCTCAGAGAAACCATCGATCGGCTGACCAATGGTGGTGACACCGAATGAGACTGGCGCGAATTCTGGCCGCACTGACGATGCTTGCCACCCTCGGCGCCTGCACTACGATCCAGATCGATCCATTGCCGGAGGGCATGACAGACCAGCCTCCGGCTGACTGGACCACTCGCGCAGCCAGTCTCGACAAACTCGACCACTGGAAGCTGTCCGGGAAGCTGGCCGTACGCCAGCCATCCGACAGCGGAACCGCCATCATCAATCACTGGACTCAGGATGGCGAAGCCTACGATCTTGCCCTCTCCTCATCTTTCCTCGGTATGGGCGCCACGACACTCAAAGGGGTTCCCGGGTTTATCGAGTTAACCCTGCCGAACGGCGAAACCTACCGCTCGGGCGAACCGGAAGCGCTGGTCGAGGCGGCGACGGGCTGGCAGCTGCCACTGGAGAATCTGACCTGGTGGATTCGGGGCCTGCCATCCCCCGCCAGCGACTATCGCCTGCTGTTTGATAATCAGGGCACCCTGGCCATAATCCGCCAGAACGGTTGGGAAATCCGCTACGACCGCTGGCAGGCCTTCCTCTCCGCTTACCCTGCGCTGCCCGCCCGGATTACCGCCCTCAAGGACGACAAGCGGGTGCGCCTGGTGGTCAGCGACTGGCAGGAGCAGCCCGAGTGACACCCGACCTGATACTGCCCTCACCGGCCAAGCTGAACCTGTTCCTGCACATTGTCGGCCGCAGGGAAGACGGCTATCACGAGCTTCAGACCTTGTTCCAGTTCCTGGACTACGGCGACGAGCTGAGCTTCACCCTGACACCCGGCGAGCCGGGGGTGGGACTCGCGGAGCCTGTTCCCGGTGTCGACGACGAGGACAACCTCATCATTCGCGCCGCCAGAGCACTCCTTGAGAGGGCTCAAGGCGACTTGCCCGGGGTCACCATCGGCATCACCAAACGGCTGCCCATGGGCGGCGGTCTGGGCGGCGGCAGCTCCAATGCTGCAACCACTCTGCTGGGCCTGAACCATCTCTGGCAGCTCGACTTGAGCACCGATGAGCTTGCCGGAATAGGCCTCGGCCTGGGCGCCGATGTGCCGGTGTTTGTCCGGGGCCATGCCGCCTTTGGTGAGGGAGTTGGTGAAACACTGACCAACGCAAATCCGCCGGAAGACTGGTTCGTTGTCCTCAAGCCCGGCTGCAACATAAACACTGGCAAGATTTTTTCCGAGCAAGGGTTGACAAGGAACACCCCGAGAATCAAAATAGCGCCCGCTTTTGAGGGAGACGCCTCGAGGTACCGAAACGACTGTGAGGATGTAGTTCGAAAACTGTATCCTGAGGTTAACCAGAGCCTGGAATGGCTTTCACAATTCGGACCTGCAAGATTAACCGGAACCGGGGCTTGCATATTTGGACGTTTCCCGACAGAATCCGCAGCCCGGATCATCTGGGAAAGCAAACCCTCCGGCGTCACGGGGTTCGTAGCTAAAGGGGTGAACA
>MRWF01007826.1_pt1 | contig 70872 bp, 60 predicted proteins | sample 1013331 | NCBI WGS metagenome assembly MRWF01 (sample SAMN06117577, study PRJNA244670) | biofilm metagenome | biome: Water; feature: Cathode Biofilm; material: Biofilm; isolation source: microbial consortium enriched at the cathode of a solar microbial fuel cell | place: USA: District of Columbia ... | reverse complement strand
CCTCCGGCAAGGCCACCGTGCTGGTCGGCAGCTATGCGATGGCCACCCCGGTCGCGGCCAATCTGCGCGCCCTGGCCCAGGCCGTCGCCATGATGAGCGGCGCCACCCTGGGCTACCTGACTAGCGGTGCCAACAGCGCCGGCGAGGTAGCCGCCGGCGCTGTTGGCACCGCTAGTCAGGTAGCCCAGGGTGGCGCCGCTCATCATGGCGACGGCCTGGGCCAGGGCGCGCAGATTGGCCGCGACCGGGGTGGCCATCGCATAGCTGCCGACCAGCACGGTGGCCTTGCCGGAGGATTTCAGGGTATCGGCCATACGGCGATGCGCGTCGTCCACCTGGACGCCGCCCACCAGTTCGGCCAACCCCTCCGGCGCGCTGGCGCCGCCGTCGATCAGGGCCTTGGCGACACCCGCCAGGGCCTGTTCCAGGGCCGCACCGGCGGCGATAATCTTTTCGCTGACGGGAAACTTGAATTCGTAATCCACCGGGTTGACGCACATGATCTTGCCGCCGGCCAAGGCCGCCTTGCGAATGCGATGGCCCAGCAAGGGCTGATCCATGCGGATGTTGGCGCCGAGCAACAGGGCAGCATCGAGCTGCTCCAAGTCGGCGATGGATTGACCCAGCGACGGATACAGAGGCATCGCGTCCTGGTCACTAAAATCGAGCTGGCCGACACGGTGGTCGATATTGGACCCCCCCAGGCCGCGCACCAGTTTTTGCAGCAGGTACATTTCCTCAAGCGTGGCGCTAGGCGAAGTCAGCGCGCCCAACTGACCCGCACCATGCTGTTCCAAGACCTTTTTCAAACCGGCCACGGTTGTCTCCAGGGCCGTCTGCCAATCCACCTCGCGCCATTCGCCGTCTTGCTTGATCATGGGCACGCGCAGACGATCAGCGCTATTCAGGCCCTCGCAGCTGTAACGATCGCGATCGGAGATCCAGGTCTCGTTAATCGCCTCGTTCTCCTTGGGCGTCACACGCCGCACTTCACCGCGCAGGGATTCCAGCTGCAGATTGGAACCGACACAATCATGGGCGCTAATGGATTCGCGCAGATTCATCTCCCAGCTGCGGGCGTCGAAGCGGAAGGGCTTGTTGGTCAGGGCGCCTACCGGGCACAGATCGATGATATTGCCCGACAATTCGGAATCGACGGCCTTTTCCACATAGGTGCCGATCTGCATGTGTTCCCCGCGACCGGTGGCGCCCAGCTCACGAATACCGGCAATCTCCTGACCGAAACGCACGCAGCGGGTGCAATGGATGCAGCGGGTCATGTCGGTGGCCACCAGGGGACCGATGTTCTTGTCGAAAACGACACGCTTCTCTTCGGTGTATTGAGAATGATCACCGCCGTAGCCCATAGCCAGGTCCTGCAGATCGCACTCACCGCCCTGGTCGCAAATGGGGCAGTCCAAGGGATGATTGATGAGCAGGAATTCCATCACGCTCTTCTGCGCGTCAACGGCCTTGGTTGAGCGGGTGAAGACCTTCATGCCCTCGGTGATGGGGGTCGCGCAGGCCGGCAGCGGCTTGGCGGCCTTCTCCACTTCCACCAGACACATGCGGCAGTTGGCCGCGACGGACAGCTTTTTGTGATAACAAAAACGGGGAATCGGAATACCGGCCTCGTCGGCGGCCTCAATAATCATGGCCCCGTCTTGCGCCTCGATCCTCTTTCCATCGATCTCTATCTTAACCATCAATCGGCCCCGTTAGGTTCTGCTATATCCACTCAATCCGATGCAATCCGACATTCACACCATGCACTTGCCATGGTCGATGTGGTATTGGAACTCATCGCGGAAATGTTTCAGGAAGCTGGCCACCGGCATGGCGGCGGCGTCGCCCAAGGCGCAAATCGTGCGCCCCATGATCTTGCCGGCCACGTCGTCGAGCATGTCCAAGTCCTGCTGACGCCCCTCACCGTGTTCAATGCGATGCACCACGCGCGCCAGCCAGCCGGTGCCTTCACGGCACGGGGTGCATTGGCCGCAGGACTCTTCATAATAAAAATGCGACAAGCGTCCCAAGGCCCTGACCATACAAGTGGTCTCGTCCATGATGATGACCGAGCCGGCGCCGAGCATGGAGCCGGCCTTGCCGATGGAATCGTAATCCATATCGGTTTCCATCATCACCTCGCCCGGCAGCACCGGTACCGAAGAGCCACCCGGGATAACCGCCTTCAGCGTATGGCCGTGGCGGATACCGCCCGCCATCTCCAACAATTCGGCGAAGGGCATACCCATGGCGACTTCATAATTGCCCGGCTTGTTGACGTGACCGGAAACGGAAAAGATCTTGGTGCCGCCGTTGTTGGGCTTGCCCAGATCCAGGAACCACTGCCCCCCGTTCTTCAATATCATGGGCACGGAGGCCAGGGTCTCCGTGTTGTTGATCGTGGTCGGCCGACCGTAGAGCCCGTAACTGGCGGGAAACGGCGGCTTGAAACGCGGCTGACCCTTCTTGCCTTCCAGGGACTCCAGCAGCGCGGTTTCTTCACCACAGATATAGGCGCCGGCGCCCAGATGGGTCTCAAGATCAAAATCGATGCCCGAGCCCATGATGTTCTTGCCCAGCAGACCGGCGGCGCGCGCCTCTTCAATGGCAGCCTGAAAACGCTCATAGGGCTCCCAGAATTCACCACGAATATAGTTGTAACCCATGGTGGCGCCGATGGTGTAACCGGCAATGGCCATGCCCTCCACCAATTGGTGCGGGTTATAGCGCAGGATGTCCCGATCCTTGAAGGTCCCCGGCTCGCCCTCGTCCGAGTTGCAGACGATATATTTCTGGCCGGCGGAATTGCGCGGCATAAAGCTCCACTTGAGACCGGTGGGGAAACCGGCGCCGCCGCGACCGCGCAGGGCCGAGAGCTTGACCTGCTCGATGATCTCCTCCGGCGAGGTCTTCTCCTTGAGGATCTTTTTCCACACCTCATAGCCGCCGGTACTCTGATAGGTATCCAGCGTCCAGGGCTTGTCCAGATGATTGTTGCGAAAACAGACTTCGTTAGCCATGGTCTTTACTCGAGGCTATCCAGGATAGCGTCTATCTTTTCCGGGGTCAGGTTCTCGTAATAGCTGCGACCGACTTGCATCATCGGTGCACCGCCGCAGGCACCCAGGCACTCCACTTCCTTGAGGCTGTACCTACCGTCCTCGGTGGTCTCGCCGAACTTGATGCCCAGCTTCTCGTTGAGGTGTTTGACGACATCGTCGGAGCCGCACAACATGCACGAAATGTTGGTACAGACACAAATCTTGTGGCGACCGACGGGCTCATGCTCGTACATTGAATAAAAGGTCGCCACTTCATAGACGGCGATGGGCGGCATGTCGAGATATTCGGCCACCGCGTCCATCAGTTCGGTGGTCAACCAACCACCGTTTTGATCCTGCAGAATCCGCAACGCGGGCATACAGGCGGAATCCTTGCGGTCCTCCGGGTACTTGGCGACCCACTGATCGATTTCGGCGCGTGCTGCGTCGCTAATCAAATCTAATTTACTCTGGGACTTAGCTTGGGACATCAGCGGTCAACCTCTCCAAATACAATATCCTGCGTGCCGAGGATGGCGACGACGTCGGCGATCATGTGGCCGCGGGACATTTCATCCAGGGCCGAGATGTGGGCAAAGCCCGGCGCCCGGATCTTCATGCGATAGGGTTTGTTGGCGCCGTCGGAAACCAGATAGATGCCGAATTCACCCTTGGGGTGTTCCACCGCCGCATAGGCCTCGCCTTCCGGCAGGCAAAAGCCTTCGGTATACAGTTTGAAATGATGGATCAACGCCTCCATGTCGCCCTTCATCAATTCGCGCTTGGGCGGCGTGACCTTGTAATTGTCGACCCGGACCGGACCGGGGTTCTTGCGCAACCATTCGATACATTGGCGCACAATACGGTTCGACTGGCGCATCTCCTCGACCCGTACCAGATAACGGTCATAACAGTCACCGTTCACACCGACCGGTATATCAAAATCCAGGCGATCGTAAACTTCATAGGGTTGCTTCTTGCGCAAGTCCCATTCAATACCGGAACCGCGCAGCATGGCGCCGGTGAACCCAAGCTGCATGGCACGCTCGGGGGAGACCACGCCGATGCCGACGGTACGTTGTTTCCAGATCCGATTATCGGTCAGCAGGGTCTCATATTCGTCCACATAGGTCGGGAAGCGCCGGGTAAAGTCTTCCAGAAAGTCCAGCAATGAACCCCCGCGATTGTGGTTCATGCGCTCGACCTCTTTGGCGTTATGCCACTTGGAGGTCTGGTAGGCGGGCATGGTGTCGGGCAGATCACGCGCCACACCGCCGGGGCGATAATAGGTCGCATGCATGCGAGCGCCGGAGACGGCCTCGTAAGCATCGAGCAGGTCTTCGCGTTCGCGAAAGGCGTAGAGGAATACCGTCATGGCCCCGATATCAAGGGCATGGGCACCCAGCCACAGCAGGTGGTTCAGGATGCGGGTGACCTCGTCGAACATGACACGGATATATTGCGCCCGCATCGGGATTTCGAGATCGAGCAGTTTTTCCATGGCCAGCACGTAACCGTGCTCGTTACACATCATGGAAACATAGTCGAGCCGATCCATATAGCCGATATTGTGATGATAGGGCTTGCCTTCGGCCAGCTTCTCGGTGGCGCGGTGCAACAGACCGATATGCGGATCGGCACGTTCGATGACCTCGCCGTCCAGTTCCAGCACCAACCGCAGCACCCCATGGGCGGAGGGATGCTGGGGCCCGAAGTTCATGGTGTAGTTGCGAATCTCAGCCACGGTCCGGAATCCCTTTTGAGTCTGCTTCGTAGCGATTGTCGTCGCGAATCACGCGCGGTACGATCATGCGCATCTCGGTCTCCACGGGCTCATACACCACACGCCGGCGCTCCGGATCGTAGCGCATCTCCACATGCCCCAGCAGCGGGAAGTCCTTACGGAAGGGATGGCCGATAAAGCCGTAGTCGGTCAACAGACGGCGCAGGTCAGGATGGCCGTCGAACAGAATACCGAACAGATCGAAGCACTCGCGCTCGAACCAATTGGCGCCGCTCCAGATACCGACCACCGAGTCCACCCGCGGTTCGTCATCGTCGGTGAACACGCGCAGACGCAGGCGACAGTTATTCTTGATCGACAGCAGGTGATACACCACGGCAAAGCGCAACCCCTGCCAGGCGCCCTCGCCATACTCGGAATAGTCCACGCCACAAAGATCGATCAGCAGCTCAAAATGGAGCCCGGCATCATCACGCAAGGCGGCGCAAACCTCGAGCAGCTCGTTGCGATTGATCTCAATAGTGACCTCGTCAGCCGCCACACGACAATTCTTAATACTGTCGCCAAAACGATTTTCCAGGCGCTCGACCAATTTCTCATTCGAAGTTGACATCGTCCCTACCCTCAGCGCGCGATGGTGTTAGTGCGCTTGATTTTGTTCTGCAGTTGAATCACACCGTACAGCAATGCCTCGGCGGTCGGCGGACAGCCCGGCACGTAGATATCCACCGGCACGATGCGGTCACAGCCGCGTACGACGGCATAAGAATAGTGATAATAACCGCCGCCGTTGGCACAGGATCCCATGGAGATCACCCAGCGCGGCTCGGACATCTGATCGTAAACCTTGCGCAGGGCGGGCGCCATTTTGTTCACCAAGGTGCCCGCCACAATCATCACATCGGACTGACGCGGGCTGGGACGAAATACGACACCGAAGCGATCCAGGTCATAACGGGCCGCGCCCGCATGCATCATCTCGACGGCGCAACAGGCCAAGCCGAACGTCATGGGCCAGAGTGAACCGGTACGCGCCCAGTTGATGAGTTTGTCGGCCGTGGTGGTTACCACGCCCTTTTCAAGGATGCCTTCAATACCCATAACGCACGCCTCTCAACATTTCGGCGCCGGCACGGGCATAGACCGGCAGCACGCGTGGCCGCTCACATCCCCACTGGGTGGGGCCCCTGCTCCCTACTCGTGCGGCTATTCCCATTCCAGCGCCCCCTTCTTCCATTCGTAGATGAAACCGATGACCAGGATACCGAGGAACAACACCATGGCCAGAAAACCGAACATTCCGATGTCTTCCAACACCACCGCCCAGGGAAACAGGAATGCAATCTCAAGGTCGAAAATAATGAATAGAATGGCGACCAGGTAATAGCGCACATCAAACTTCATGCGCGAGTCCTCAAAGGCTTCGAAGCCGCATTCATAGGGCGAGAGCTTTTCGCTGTCCGGACGCTGCGGCCCCAAAACGAAGCCGACGATGATGGGACCAAGACCAAACAAAACGCCTAGAATGATGAAAACCAGAATCGGTAGATAATTTTCTAGCATAGTGCGGATGCCGCCCCTAATCAGCCCTTTATCCTAAAATGAAAGGTTTACCCCTCATTTCTCTCCAAGGTACATATTATTGTTATTTTTAGCGGGATTGGTCGGCCAGTCTAGGCCTATCTTTTCTTGGGTGTCAACCCAAAAGAAACCCATCAAATACCCGCTAATTTCATGAGGTTAGATTGCTTCCCCTTGCGCAAAACTTAACAAAAAACAACAGCCTCGATTAAGTTTCTAAAATTTAATTATTTTACTTTTACTTACTAATGTTGGTGCCGATGGCCGGAGTCGAACCGGCACGGCTTGCGCCACTGCCCCCTCAAGACAGCGTGTCTACCAATTCCACCACATCGGCAACAAATTGTGAACTCTGTTGATATGAAGCCTAGTTACCCGACGCGGGTAAATCTGGCTTATCGGACGGTACCGTCGGCACATCCGTTTGCGTTTCCTCGGCGGGCGCCGGTGCGATCGACTGCTCCATCTCGGTCACGCTCTTGCGCTCCACCCGCTGGCCACTCATATAGGCCAGTGTCAGGCTGGTGACAAAAAACAGCGTGGCGACCGCGGCAGTGGTGCGCGTCAGAAAAGACGCCGAGCCCTGACTGCCAAACATGGTATTGGACGCGCCGCTGCCAAAGGCGGCGCCCACATCCGCCCCCTTGCCGCGCTGAATCAGTACCAACCCGATCAGGGAGATGGTCAGCAGCACATGAAATACAGTGAGTACCTTCAACATTAAAGCATTACCTCGTTGCGACTGTCGGGGCTATTGTGCCGCCTGACAAATCGTCAAAAACTCGTCCACTTGCAGCGAAGCGCCGCCGATCAAGCCGCCGTCGATATCGGCCATGGCGAACAGCTCAGCCGCATTATTGCCTTTGACACTACCGCCGTAGAGGATACGGATTTTGGCCCCCAGCTCGGCGTCCTTCGCGGCCACCCGCTGGCGGATAAAGGCGTGCATATCCTGCGCCTGTTGCGGGCTAGCCGTCTTACCGGTACCGATGGCCCACACCGGTTCGTAGGCGATTACGCCGGTCTTCAAGGCGGCCAGCCCCTCGGCTGAATTCAGCAGTGCATCCAATTGGCTCGCCACCACCGCCTCGGTGCGGTCGGCTTCGCGCTGGTCCAATGTCTCACCGACACAGAGAATAGGCTTGAGGCCCGCGGCATGAGCGGCGACCACCTTGTCTGCCACCAGCGCGTCGTCTTCACCGTAATACGAACGGCGTTCGGAATGGCCCAGGATGACGTATTCGCAGCCCACGTCCGCGAGCATGGCCGGTGCAACCTCGCCGGTATAGGCACCGCTTTCGTGCTGGGACACATTCTGTCCGCCCAGCGCGATATCGCTACCGTCGAGCAGGCCGCCCACTTGCGTGAGATAAACGAACGGCGGACAGATCGCCACATCGGCGGACACACCCGCCTCAAACCCGCGCCTGATCCCTGCGATCAGGTCCTGGGCGGCATCCCTGGAACCATTCATTTTCCAGTTTCCGGCTACTAACGGCTTACGCATTACATTCCTCTTCCGGGCTTTGAAAAAAGAAGGCCAAGCTTACCGATCCGGACGGGATAAATCAAATATTTTGAGTCACTTGGAAATGCCGTCGGGAGCCCCGGGGCTTGCTCAGGAATGTGAACTTTGATAGGCGGCTTCAACCTTTTGCGCCAGATGGCGGGCGCATTCATCGACCTCGTCGGCGTCCTGCCCTTCGACCATCACCCGGATCACCGGCTCGGTGCCGGAGGCCCGCAACAACACCCGCCCGCGGCCATTGAGTTGGGATTCAATCTCGCGCTGCGTAGCGGCCACCTCGGCGGAGCCGGAAAAATCGAAGCGCTGTGCGGTGCGCACATTGATCATGGTCTGCGGGTACTTGGTCATCCCTGATTTGAGCTCATGCAGGGACACGTCCCGCTCCACCATGGCCGCCAACACTTGCAGGGCCGAGACGATACCGTCGCCCGTGGTGGTGCGCTCCAGACAAATGATGTGACCGGAGGACTCGCCGCCCAGCAGCAGATTGTGGCGCTGCAGCATTTCCATGACATAACGATCACCGACCTGGGCGCGATGCAAGCAGATACCCTTCTCGGTCAGGGCATGTTCCAGGCCGAGATTACTCATCAGGGTGCCGACCACCCCGGCGCGAAAATCGGGTTTATCGATACTGGCGCAGGCGATGATGTAAAGAATCTCATCCCCGTCGACGATTTCGCCCTTGTGATCGACCATGATGACACGATCACCGTCACCGTCCAGGGCGATCCCCAAATCGGCCTCCTCGTCCAACACCCTCTGCTGCAATTCAGCAGGATGAGTCGAGCCACACGCCTGGTTGATATTGAGCCCGTTGGGCTCCGTCCCGATCTCGATCACCTGTGCTTCAAGCTCGTCGAACACCTTAGGTGCGATATCATAGGTGGCGCCGTGGGCGCAATCCACGACGATCTTTAGACCGTTCAATGAGATACGCGACGGGATGGTACTCTTGCAGAATTCGATGTAACGCCCGGCCGCGTCGATTACCCGCGCCGCCTTGCCCAGCCGGCTGGACGCCACCGTTTCCATGGGCTTGTCCAACTCGGCCTCGATAGCCAACTCCACCTCATCGGCAAGCTTCAGACCCTGGGCGGAAAAGAATTTGATACCGTTGTCATAATGAGGGTTATGGGACGCGCTGATCACGATCCCGGCCTCAGCACGCAGGGTACGGGTGAGATAAGCGATCCCCGGTGTCGGCATGGGCCCGAGCAGCATGATATCCACGCCGGCCGCGGACAATCCCGCCTCCAGCGCCGACTCAAACATGTAGCCGGAAATGCGCGTATCCTTGCCGATCACCACCTTGCTCTGGTCGCCCTCACACTGAGCCAGCACGCGACCGGCGGCCCAGCCCAACTTCATAATAAATTCGGGCGTAATGGGGAATTGTCCCACCTCGCCGCGCACCCCGTCGGTACCGAAATATTTACGCTCGCCCGCCATTCCAATCACCTGTTATGTTCTACGCAGAGGCCTGCCTGACCGCCTGACAAATCTTCAATACGTCCACCGTCGCCGCCACATCATGCACCCGCACAATGTCCGCCCCCTGCCACAACGCCAGGGACGCCGCCGCCAGACTTCCACAAAGGCGCTGCTCCACCGGCTTATCGACGATCGCGCCGATCATGCTTTTGCGCGAAATACCGACCAACAGCGGCACCCCCAGAGCCTTGAAACGATGCAACTCCTTTAGCAAAAGCAGATTATGTGACAATTTTTTACCAAAGCCAAAGCCGGGATCGATCAACAGCCTGTCTTTGGCGATGCCGGCCGCCACGCAGGCCTGGACCCGGCCGGAGAGAAACGCCGTCACATCGCCCACCACATCGCCATAAACCGGATCGGCCTGCATGGTGCGCGGCTCCCCCTGCATGTGCATCAAACAAACCGGCACATCCAGTTCGGCCGCCGCCGCCAGCGCGCCCTCGTCGCGCAAGGCACGCACATCATTCAACATATCGGCACCGACAGCCACGGCAGCGCGCATCACCCCCGCTTTACTGCTATCGACCGAAATCGGGATTTCGAAACGGCTGCGCACGGCCTCGATCAGGGGCGCGACACGCTCGATCTCCTCCGCCTCGCTGACCGGCTGGGCACCGGGTCGCGTCGACTCACCGCCGATGTCGATAATATCCGCACCCTCGCTCACCATCTGTTCGACACGCTGCAAGGCCCGATCAGGGGCATTAAATCGCCCCCCGTCGGAAAAGGAATCGGGCGTCACATTGAGAATACCCATAATTTTAGGGCGGTCAAATACCAGCTTCATCAGTATGCCTCGCTCGCTTTTGCTTTTAGCTCGTATTTCTCAGCGGGTGAGTAGACCCGTAAGCAAAACGCCCTGCCAGAGGCAGGGCGTTGCAGGTGACATTTGGATATCTGATCAGTGCGAACCGGCCGGATCCCCGAGCTTGTCATCACCCGGCTTGTCGGCCTTGCCGGTATCCTTGTCCTGATCCTGATCCGCGGATGCCACGGCATCAGACCCGGAGCCGGAACCGCCGCGCGGCTCCTGATCCACCCAGCCTTGCGGCGGGCGTGGTTCCTTGCCCTCCATGATGTCGTCGATCTGCTTGGCATCGATGGTTTCATATTTGATCAGGGCATTGGCCATCAGATGAAGGATATCCAACTTCTCAGTCAGAATGTTGCGCGCCCGCTCATAGTTGCGGTCGACAATCGCGCGCACCTCTTCATCAATAATATGCGTAGTTTCATCCGAGACATTCTTGTGTTGCGCCACCGAGTGACCGAGGAATACTTCGCCCTCTTCTTCACTGTAGGTCAGCGGACCGAGACGTTCGGACAGCCCCCACTTGGTCACCATGTTACGCGCGAGCTCGGTGGTGCGCTGGATATCATTGGAGGCGCCGGTGGTCACCTTTTCCGGCCCGAAGATCAGCTCCTCGGCGATACGACCGCCGAACATACTGCTGATCTGGCTTTCCAGGCGCTCCTTGCTATAGCTGTAGCGGTCCTCCTCGGGCAGGAACATGGTCACACCCAGGGCACGGCCGCGCGGAATGATGCTCACCTTATAGACCGGATCGTGTGAGGGCATCAGACGACCGACAATGGCATGCCCGGCCTCATGATAGGCGGTGAGCTTCTTCTCATCGTCGTTCATGACCATGGACTTGCGCTCGGCACCCATCATGATCTTGTCTTTGGCCTTCTCGAATTCCTCCATGCTCACCAGGCGCCGATTGGCGCGCGCAGCGAACAGCGCCGCCTCGTTCACCAGGTTGGCCAGGTCGGCACCGGAGAAACCGGGCGTACCGCGCGCGATCAGGCTGGGCTGTACATCATCGCCCAACGGCACCTTGCGCATGTGCACCCGCAGGATTTGTTCACGGCCGCGCAGATCGGGCAGTGGCACGACCACCTGACGGTCGAACCGACCGGGGCGCAGCAAGGCCGGGTCCAATACGTCGGGGCGGTTGGTGGCAGCGATGACGATGACGCCTTCGTTACCTTCAAAGCCGTCCATCTCCACCAGCAATTGGTTGAGGGTCTGCTCACGTTCGTCATGGCCGCCACCCAGACCGGCACCACGATGACGCCCCACCGCATCGATCTCATCGATAAAGATAATGCAGGGCGCGTGCTTCTTGGCCTGTTCGAACATGTCGCGCACACGGGAGGCGCCGACACCGACGAACATTTCCACGAAATCAGAACCGGAAATGGAGAAGAACGGCACTTTCGCTTCACCGGCGATGGCCTTGGCCAGCAAGGTCTTACCGGTACCCGGTGATCCGACCATCAGCACGCCGCGGGGGATCTTGCCGCCCAGCTTCTGGAACTTGCTGGGATCGCGCAGGAACTCGACCAACTCGCTGACTTCGTCCTTGGCCTCTTCCACACCCGCCACGTCACCGAAGGTCACTTTGACCTGGTCTTCACTCAGCAGCTTGGCCTTGCTCTTACCAAACGACATGGCGCCACGGCCACCGCCGCCGCCCTGCATCTGGCGCATGAAGAAGATCCACACACCGATCAACAACAGCATGGGGAACCAGGAAATGAAGATCTGCGTCAGCAGCCCCTGCTGTTCCTGTGGCCGGGCGGTGATCTGAACACCGTGGTCGAGCAAATCGCCCACCAGGCCGGGGTCGCCGGGGCTGTAGGTGGTGAAGCGCTCGCCGGTACGGGTGACACCGTGGATGGTGCGCCCTTCGACAACCACTTTATCCACGACGTTGTTTTGCACGTCGTTGATAAACTGCGAATAAGGTGTGGATTGCTGCCCGATCTGCGTCGGACCGAAGCTGCTGAATACCGACATCAGCACAACGGCGATGACCACCCATAGAATCAGATTTTTTGCCATATCACTCAACGATTTTCCCTCCAGTGGAAGGTTTTTGTATTGCTGTCCAGACAGGGATAGCCGGAACAACATATGCCAATTAAGAAACCCAAAATACTACATCTGAAAGCCTCTGGCCAGCAGGTAGACCTCCTTGCTGCGGGGTCTGGAGGCCTTCGGCTTGCGCGTGATCACCGTGGCGAAACAAGCGCGCATATCACGCAAATATTCATCAAAGCCAACGCCCTGAAACACTTTGACCAAAATATCGCCGCCGGGGTTCAACACCTGCCGCGCCATATCCAATGCCAGTTCCGCCAGATACATGGCGCGCGGCTGATCCACCGCCTCCATGCCACTAACATTGGGGGCCATATCCGAGATTACAAGGTCAACCCCGTGGTCGCCGATCATCGCCAGCAACTGGTCCAACACCTCCTGCTCGCGAAAATCCCCTTGCAGGAAGGCTACGTTAGCTAACGGCTCCATCGGCAGAATATCCATAGCGATGACGCGCCCCTTGGGGCCGACCATGCCGGCGACCACCTGGGACCAACCACCGGGAGCGGCGCCCAGGTCCACCACGGTCATGCCGGGTTTGACCAGGCGGTCCTTGTCATTGATTTCGAGAAACTTGTACACCGCGCGTGAACGATACCCTGCCTGACGGGCACGCTGCACAAAGGGATCATTTTCGTGCTCCTTCAACCAGCGCCGACTACTCTTACTCTTCGCCACGTTCCCATCCATGCGCTTGCGCGGCAGCGCCGGCGGCCACAGCTGTTGCACTATCGGCCGCGGCCAAGCGCCGGGCCACACGCCGGGTTCTGAATACGATCCAGCCCATGGCCGCCAGGCCGTAGCCCGACAACAGCAGAAACTGCCCCAACTGATTTGCAATCAGGCGATCATGGATCAACCACAGCACCACGGCGATGATAATGATCAGCGCCAGATCGAGCTTGACCGCATTGAACGGACTGGCCGGGACGGTGAATCCTTTGCCTTGCCGTGATAGACTCTCGTCGCCTTTCGCTTGGGCCATATCGGAGTTACTTCAGAAATGTCATTATCGGAACATCAAAAACGCCAGTTACGCAAACTCGGCCATCATCTCAAACCCGTGGTCATGATCGGCGCCAACGGCCTGACCGAGGCTGTGTGCAATGAGGCCGACCTCTCACTGGCCCATCACGAGCTACTCAAAGTCAAGGTCAATGCCGCGGACCGGGACGAGCGCGATGCCATCATCGCATCACTCTGTGAGCGCTGCGCCGCCGAACTCGTACAGCGCGTCGGTCATGTGGCCTTAGTTTACCGCCGCAATCCGGAAAACCCAAAAATTCATCTGGAACGATAATCTCCCGTCTCGCGGCGAACCACCAGCAGCAGGCCCAGCAAGCTGGTGATCAGATACAAGATCGAGGAAACACCGTGCAACATGCCGAAACGTCCAGCGGCTTCACTGCCCGGCGTCAGTCCGGCCAGTTTCAATTCCTGCATCATGGGCTGCAGTACGAACAGTGAAATCAGAACCAGCGCCAGCATCGATACCAGAGCAATCACTCTGAGCTCTTTCAACCATGCTCTACCCGCGCGCAAGAGGGCAAATATCAGCAACAGGCCCCCACATACCAGACCGACATAATTCATCGCGGTAAACATGTGCCCGGCCAATTCGCCGGCCAGGCGGCGCTCATCAAGACTGGCAAACAGAATCGGGGCGACCAGGTAACCGATCACCCACAGGCCACCGACCCAAAGGGTTTGCAGGACGCTTTCTAAACCAACTAAAAATTTACGGGTCAACGAGACTTACCACTGGCGCGGGAATAATGAATGTTCGTCTCCCGAAACCGTTGGCCGCATGGCCGCAGCCACCGCGCGCGCAGGGAGGTATGGACGCCGTGTTTCAGGAGATAAGCATTCATTATCCAAGGACTCATTTTCTATCTAAACGTAGTGAACAGCGACGATTTCGTATTCTTTGTCGCCGCCCGGCGCCTTGACGATGACCTCGTCACCCGCCTCCTTGCCGATCAGAGCGCGGGCGATGGGTGAACTGATGGAGATACGATGCTGGCTGATGTCCGCTTCCAGATCGCCGACAATCTGATAGGTCACCTGCTTTTCCGTCTCCAACTCCAACAGATCGACGGTGGTGCCGAACACTACCTTGCCGCCGGCATTGAGTTTGGTGACATCGATGATCTGCGCCGCGGAAAGCTGGGATTCCAACTCGGCGATGCGTCCTTCGCAAAACCCCTGCTGCTCCTTGGCGGCGTGGTATTCGGCATTCTCTTTCAAATCACCGTGCGCGCGTGCCTCGGCAATGGCCTGGATGATGCGCGGACGGTCCACAGCTTTTAGACGCGACAATTCTTCACGCAGGCGTTCAGCGCCCTTGGCAGTCATTGGTACGGTACTCATGCCGACAACTCCTCGTGCAAATCTTGCAGACGGTTTACGCCGTATTCATCGGCGTGCTTAAGCGCCATGCACATGGCCCGGCCACCCGCCAGCGTGGTGGCATAGGTGACTTTGTGTTGCAAGGCCTGGCGCCGGATGACGTAGGAATCCGCAATCGCCTGGCGCCCTTCCGTGGTGTTGACGATCAAGGTGATTTCATCGTTCTTGATCATATCCACGATATGGGGACGACCCTCATCCACTTTGTTGACCACCTCGCACGGAACCCCGGCCACGGACAGCACCTCCGCCGTACCGCGGGTGGAACAGACCTGGAAGCCCAGTTCAACCAGATCGCGGGCGATTCTGACCACCCCGCCTTTGTCGGCATCACGCACGCTGACGAAGGCCTTGCCACTCGAAGGCAACAGCACGCCGGCGCCGCGCTGGGCCTTGGCGAAGGCCTCGGCAAAGGTGCGTCCGACGCCCATGACCTCGCCGGTGGATTTCATCTCCGGACCGAGAATAGGGTCCACGCCGGGGAACTTCACAAACGGAAACACGGCCTCCTTGACGCTGAAATACTTGGGCACGATCTCGCTGCTAAACCCCTGCTGCGCCAGTGTCTGGCCGGCCATACAACGGGCCGCGACCTTGGCCAGCGGCTTACCCACCGCCTTGGAGACGAAGGGCACGGTGCGCGAGGCGCGCGGATTCACCTCGATAACATAGATCTCGTCGTCCTGGATGGCAAACTGCACATTCATCAGACCGATCACGTTGAGCTCGCGCGCCATTTTGACCACCTGCTCACGCAGCTCGGCCTGGTGCTCGGCGGAGACGCTGTAGGGCGGCAGCGAACAGGCCGAGTCGCCGGAATGGACGCCGGCTTGTTCGATGTGTTCCATCAGGCCGCCGATGACGACATCTTTGCCGTCGCTGACAGCGTCCACATCCAGCTCCACGGCATTATCCAGAAAACGGTCCAGCAGAATGGGCGAATCATTGGAGACCTTGACCGCGTTCTGCATATAGTTGAGCAGTCCTTCTTCGCTGTAGACGATCTCCATGGCCCGACCGCCCAATACATACGAGGGCCGTACCACCAGAGGAAAGCCCATCTCGCGCGCCGCCTCCACCGCCGCTTCGGCGTTGCGGGCGGTGCAGTTGGGCGGCTGGCGCAGACCGAGCTTTTCCAGCATCTTCTGGAAGCGCTCGCGGTCTTCGGCCAGATCGATGGAGTCGGGCGTCGTCCCGATGATGGGCGCGCCGGCGGCCTCCAGAGGGCGAGCCAGCTTGAGCGGCGTCTGGCCGCCATACTGGACAATAATGCCCTTGGGGTTTTCCTTGCGCACGATCTCCAATACGTCTTCCAGGGTCAGCGGTTCGAAGTAGAGCCGATCCGAGGTGTCGTAGTCGGTGGAGACCGTCTCCGGATTGCAGTTGACCATGATGGTTTCATAACCGTCCTCGCGCATGGCCAACGCGGCATGGACGCAACAATAGTCGAATTCGATGCCCTGTCCGATACGATTAGGACCGCCGCCCAGGACCATGATCTTGTCCTTGCCGGTGGGATCGGACTCGCATTCCTCTTCATAAGTGGAATACATATAGGCCGTCGCCGTGGCGAATTCCGCGGCGCAGGAATCCACACGCTTGTAGACCGGATGCACATCCTGATCATGGCGCAGCTTGCGGATCTCATCCTCATCGGTATCCAGCAGCGTGGCCAGGCGGCGATCGGAAAAGCCCTTACGCTTCAGGCTATACAGACGCGACTTGGTCAATGCGCTGACACCCTGCTCCTTGACCAGTTTTTCCTCTTTGACCAGGTCCTCGATCTGCACCAAAAACCAGGGGTCGATCATGCTGTGCTCGTGCACCTCTTCCACCGACCAGCCGAGACGGAAACCCTCGGCGACATACCAAAGCCGTTCGGGGCCGGGGATACGCAGTTCCTGGCGCAGCTTCGACAGGGCATCCTCGGCGCTGATGTTGGCGAAATCCATAATATCGTCCAAGCCGTCGACGCCCGTCTCCAAACCGCGCAAGGCCTTTTGCAGGGACTCCTGCTGAGTGCGGCCGATAGCCATCACCTCGCCCACCGACTTCATCTGGGTGCCCAGCACCGGCTGCGCCTGCGGGAATTTCTCGAAGGTAAAACGCGGCACCTTGGTGACCACATAGTCCAGAGTCGGCTCGAACGAGGCCGGCGTCGCGCCGCCGGTAATTTCATTGCGCAATTCGTCCAGGGTGTAGCCCACGGCCAGCTTGGCCGCCACCTTGGCGATGGGGAAGCCGGTGGCCTTGGACGCCAAGGCCGATGAACGCGACACGCGTGGATTCATTTCGATAACGATCATGCGACCGTCGACCGGATTGATGGCGAACTGGACGTTGGAACCGCCGGTATCAACGCCGATCTCGCGCAGCACCGCCAATGAGGCGTCACGCATGATCTGGTATTCCTTGTCCGTCAGGGTCTGGGCCGGGGCGACGGTGATGGAGTCGCCGGTATGTACGCCCATGGGGTCGAGATTCTCGATGGAGCAGACGATGATGCAGTTGTCCTGATGGTCGCGCACCACCTCCATCTCGAATTCTTTCCAACCGATAATGGATTCCTCGATCAACAATTCGTTGGTAGGCGACAAGTCCAGACCGCGCTCGCAGATCTCGACGAACTCTTCTTTGTTATAGGCGATGCCGCCGCCGCTGCCGCCCATGGTGAAAGAGGGGCGGATGATGGTGGGAAAGCCGACGGTCTCTTGAACCTTGAAGGCCTCTTCCATGTTGTGGGCCACGGCCGAGGTGGGCAGGTCCAGACCGATCTTGCGCATGGCCTGGGCGAAGCGGTCGCGGTCTTCGGCCTTATCGATGGCGTCTTTGCTGGCGCCGATCAGTTCCACGCCGTATTTCTGCAACACCCCCTGCTTGTCCAGATCCAGGGCACAATTCAGCGCCGTCTGACCGCCCATGGTGGGCAGCAAAGCGTCCGGCTTTTCCTGTTCGATGATCTTGGCCAGGGTCTGCCAGGTGATGGGCTCGATGTAGGTGGCATCGGCCATCTCCGGATCGGTCATGATGGTGGCCGGATTAGAGTTGACCAGGATGACGCGATAGCCCTCTTCGCGCAGCGCCTTACAGGCCTGGGCGCCGGAGTAGTCGAACTCGCAGGCTTGACCGATGACGATGGGGCCGGCGCCGATAATCAGGATGCTTTCGATGTCAGTACGTTTTGGCATTTTTTAACTCTGAATAAAATTTAGTCCGCGCATGAACGCGGATGGACTCAAATTAAAAACACTCCCAGCTTCCCCCTTTTTTAAAGGGGGGATTGAGGGGGATTTAAAGGTTTGGAGCTGTTAGCCATAAATCTCCCCCAGCCCCTCTTTAGAAAAGAGGGGAGCCTTATATGCGTCCATCCGCGTTCATTCGCGGACTGATCGCATTAATTCAATAAAATGGTCAAACAGCGGCGCCGCATCATGCGGCCCCGGGCTTGCCTCGGGATGCCCCTGAAAACTAAACGCCGGCGCATCGGTGCGATGGATGCCCTGCAGGGTGCCGTCGAATAGCGAACGGTGAGTGACGCGCAAGGTGTCGGGCAATGTCTTTTCGTCCACGGCGAAGCCATGGTTCTGGCTGGTAATCATGACGCGCCGGGCGTCTTCGTCAAACACCGGATGGTTGGCGCCGTGATGGCCGAACTTCATCTTCACGCTCTTGGCACCGCTGGCCAGGGCCAACAATTGGTGCCCGAGGCAAATCCCGAATACCGGGATATTGGTCTCCAGGATCTCCTTGATCGCTGTGATGGCATAGTCACAGGGCTCGGGATCACCCGGACCGTTGGAGAGAAACACCCCATCGGGCTGCATGGCCAACACGTCGCCGGCGGGGGTCTGGGCCGGCACGACGGTCAGGCGACAGCCGCGGTCTACCAGCATGCGCAGAATATTGCGCTTACAGCCATAGTCATAGGCCACCACGTGATAGGGCAGCATTTCATCGACCGGGTGCAGCGCCGCCGGCAAGCCTTTCTCGATGGTCCAGCTCCCCTGGGCCCATTCATAAGGTGCGTGGGTGCTGACATCCTTGGCCAGATCCAGACCCTGCAAGCCGCCAAAGGCCTTGGCCGCCGCCAGGGCGGTCGCTTCATCCGCACTGTCGCCGGCAATAATGCAGCCGTTCTGGGCGCCCTTTTCACGCAGAATACGAGTCAGCTTGCGGGTATCGATGTCGGCGATGGCGACCACGTCGTTGCGTTTTAAATAAATATCCAAGCCTTCACGCTTGCGCCAGCTGCTGGCCAGCAGCGGCAGGTCGCGAATGATCAGGCCGCTGGCAAACACCTTGGACGATTCATCGTCTTCGGGATTGACGCCGACATTACCGATGTGGGGGTAGGTCAACGTGACGAGCTGACTGCAATAGGACGGATCGGTGAGGATCTCTTGATACCCGGTCATGGACGTGTTGAACACCACCTCGCCCACCGTCTGCCCTTCCGCGCCGATGGCTCTCCCGTGAAACACAGTACCGTCTTCCAAGACTAACAGGGCCGACTTATCCAATTGATCCTCCGAGCGCTAGCTGCAAAAACGGGGTGACCCTTACGACTCACCCCGCCCCTGCGTCTGACAAATTTAATTACGCAAATTCTACTAAATTGGGCTCTGCCTGTCCACGCGGAGCCCGCCGTCTCAGGCGTTTTCAAATTCACTCTTTCAAGCCCAGGACGTCCTGCATGTCGTACAAGCCGCTTTCCTTGACACCCAGCCAGGCCGCCGCCCGCGCCGCACCGTTGGCAAAGGTCATGCGGCTGGACGCCTTATGGGTAATCTCCACCCGTTCGCCCATGTCGGCGAACATCACCGTGTGTTCGCCGACGATATCGCCGGCGCGAATGGTCTCGAAGCCGATGGTGTGGCGCTCGCGCGCGCCGGTCTGGCCTTCGCGACCGTAGACGGCGCACTCTTTTAGGTCACGCCCCAGCGCCTCGGCCACCACCTCACCCATGCGCAGCGCGGTGCCGGAGGGCGCATCCACCTTGTGGCGATGGTGGGCCTCGATCACTTCAATATCCACCGCGTCGCCCAACACCCGCGCCGCCATATCCAGCAGCTTGAGACACAGATTGACACCGACACTCATATTCGGCGCGAAGACGATGCCGACGTCCTTGGCCGCCACGCCGATCTGTTGTTTTTGCAAATCGCTGAAACCGGTGGTGCCGATCACCAGGGAACGACCGGCGGCGCTACACACCTCAATATGCTTCAGGGTGGCTTCGACGGAGCTAAAGTCGATCAAGACATCGAACTGATCAATCACACTGGACAGGTCTTCCACCAGCCTGACCCCGATATTACCGATACCCGCCACTTCACCGGCGTCGGCGCCCACGAAGGCGCCGCCGGGACGCTCCGTGGCTGCGGTAATCGTTAGATCCGGATGCTGATGACAGGCCGTCACCAGATTGCGCCCCATACGGCCGGCGGCACCGGCGATCGCCACTCGTGTCATGATTCTCTCCCTTGGAACTGATCGCGTCGCGTGTTCAGCCTAGCCCGTATCTCCCACCGGCATAGGCGCGGCGTGAACAGCGCCGGGTTGATCAACATTGTTGATCGTCCTGCATCGGCTTAAATCACCTATACCACAGCCGTTGGCCCGCCGGTGAGAAAGGCGGGCTAAAACTTCATGTCTTCGAAAAACTTCTTTACCCCATCGAACCAGTTGCTGGTACGCGGGCTATGCTTGCCCTTACCTTCTTCCATGGAGCGCTCAAATTCTTCCAGCAGCTCTTTTTGCTTGCGGTTCAGATTGACCGGAGTCTCCACCTCGATACGGCACAGCAGATCACCCACCGCCCCGCCATGCACCGATTTAACCCCCTTGCCGCGCAGACGAAACAGCTTGCCGGTCTGGGTCTCGGGCGGGATCTTCAGTTTGACCCGGCCCTCCAAGGTCGGCACATCCAGCTCGCCGCCCAGCACCGCGGTGGTGAAACTGATGGGGACTTCGCAATACAGGTCGCTGTCCTCGCGGGTAAAAATGGCATGCGGACGCACCTTGATCTGGACATAGAGATCACCGGGCGGACCGCCGTTCTCGCCGGCCTCGCCCTCGCCCGCCAAGCGGATACGATCGCCGCTGTCGACGCCGGCCGGGATCTTCACCGACAGGGTCTTCTGCTCCTTGACCCGGCCTTGGCCGTGACACGTGCCGCAAGGATCCTTGATGACATTGCCCTTACCGTGGCATTGGGGGCAGGTCTGCTGCAGCGAGAAAAAGCCCTGCTGGATGCGCACCTGACCGCGTCCGCCGCAGGTGGTACAAGTCACCGGGCTGGTGCCCTTCTTGGCACCGGAGCCGTGACAGGTCTTGCAAGTCACATGGGTCGGCACGCGAATCTTGACCGTGGTGCCGGCCACCGCCTCCTCCAGGCTCAGCTCCAGGTTGTAGCGTAGATCGGCGCCGCGATAGACATTGGCGCCGCCACCGGCGCGGCCAGCGCCGAAGATGTCACCGAAGACATCGCCGAAAATATCGCTGAAACTGCCGCCGCCGAAGCCGCCTGCGCCCGGACCGGCGCCGCCCATAGAGGCGTCCACCCCGGCATGACCGAACTGGTCGTAGGCGGCACGCTTCTGGGCATCGGACAGGATTTCGTAGGCCTCCTTGGCCTCCTTGAATTTCGCCAAGGCGTCGGCATCGTCGGGATTGCGGTCGGGATGGTACTTCTGCGCCGCGCGGCGGTAGGCCTTTTTAACATCCGCCTCGCTGGCGTTGCGCGCCACCCCTAGTACTTCGTAATAATCTCGTTTGGCCATTTATCGCCTACTTCTGGTTTTATAGCCCTCCGAGGGCGTAAACTTTTCCATTCTTTTTAACGTGCGATGACAGGCGCGGCTGGCAGCCGCGCCTGTCATCGCCGGACACCTGAGTCAAACTACTTCTTGTCGTCGTTGACTTCCTCGAACTCGGCATCCACCACATCCTCCTTGGATGACGAACCGCCACTCTCGGCCTCGGCTTGGGCCTCGCCGGCGCCCTGCTCACCGCCCTTCTGGGCATAAACGCGCTCGGCCAGCTTGCCGGAGGCCTCAGCCAGGTCCTTGGTCTTGGCCTCGATCTCGTCCTTGTCCTCACCCTTCATGGCGGTCTGCAAGGCCTCGATGGCAGTTTCGATACGCGACTTTTCGTCGGCCTCGACCTGGTCACCCAGCTCTTCCATGGACTTGGTGGTCGCGTGAATCATGTTGTCCGCCGCGTTGCGCGCCGCCACCAGTTCATGGAACTTCTTATCCTCCTCAGCGTGGGCCTCGGCGTCCTTGACCATCTTTTCGATCTCCTCGTCATTCAGACCGCTAGAGGCCTTGATGACGATGGACTGCTCCTTGCCGGTGGCCTTGTCCTTGGCCGAGACATTGAGGATACCGTTGGCGTCGATGTCGAAGGTGACCTCGATCTGGGGCACGCCGCGCGGCGCCGGCGGGATATCGGCCAGGTCGAAACGGCCCAGGGATTTATTGGCCGTGGCCTGCTCGCGCTCCCCCTGCAACACGTGCACGGTCACCGCGTTCTGGTTGTCGTCGGCGGTGGAAAACACCTGCGATGCCTTGGTCGGGATGGTGGTGTTCTTGTCGATCAGCTTGGTCATGACGCCGCCCAGGGTCTCGATACCCAGGCTCAGCGGGGTAACGTCCAGCAGCAGCACGTCCTTGACGTCGCCGCCCAGGACACCGCCTTGGATCGCTGCGCCCACGGCCACGGCCTCGTCGGGATTGACGTCCTTACGTGCCTCCTTGCCGAAGAATTCCTTCACCGCGTCCTGCACCTTGGGCATGCGGGTCTGGCCACCTACCAGGATGACCTCGTCCACGTCGGAAGCCGACAGACCGGCGTCCTTGAGGGCGGTGCGGCAGGGTCCGATGGTGCGCGTCACCAGCTCATCCACCAGCGACTCCAGCTTGGCGCGGGTCACCTTGATGTTGAGATGCTTGGGCCCGGAGGCATCGGCGGTGATATAGGGCAGATTGACATCGGTCTGCTGCGCCGAGGACAGCTCGATCTTGGCCTTCTCAGCGGCCTCTTTGAGGCGTTGCAGGGCCAGCGGATCATTGTGCAGATCAATGCCGTTCTCTTTCTTGAATTCGTCGGCCAGATAATCAATCAGGCGCAGGTCGAAATCCTCACCACCCAGGAAGGTGTCACCGTTGGTGGACAACACCTCGATCTGATGCTCGCCTTCGATCTCGGCGATCTCGATAATGGAGATATCAAAGGTACCACCGCCCAAGTCGTAGACCGCAATCTTGCGATCGCCGCCCTTCTTGTCCATGCCGTAGGCCAGGGCCGCGGCGGTGGGCTCATTGATAATGCGCTTGACCTCCAGCCCGGCGATCTTGCCGGCATCCTTGGTGGCCTGGCGCTGTGAGTCGTTGAAGTAGGCCGGCACGGTGATCACCGCTTCGGTGACCGGCTCGCCCAGATAGTCTTCGGCGGTCTTCTTCATCTTCATAAGAATGCGCGCGGAAATTTCCTGCGCTGCCATCTTTTTGCCGTTGACTTCGACCCAGGCGTCGCCGTTGTCCGCCGCGATGATCTTGTAGGGCACCATCTTGATGTCCTTCTGCACCTCGGCGTCCTTGAACTTGCGGCCGATCAGGCGTTTGATGGCGAACAGGGTATTCTGCGGATTGGTGACCGCCTGGCGCTTGGCCGACTGCCCCACCAGCACCTCACCGTCGTCGGCATAGGCGACGATGGACGGGGTGGTGCGACCGCCTTCACTGTTTTCAATGACGCGCGGCTTGCCGCCTTCCATGATGGCCACACATGAATTAGTGGTACCTAGGTCTATACCGATGATTTTACCCATTGAAAAAATCTCCGTTGTTAATCTCGTAGTGCAAATTTTCTTGGCTGTATCAGCTGCTTATCCCTCATATGGGGACAGCGCCGCGGGAATTCAAGCCATTTCGTCGATGTTGTTGCCGTTGTTGCCGTTGCCGCCGCCGGGCGGCGTGTCCGAACCGGAATTGGAGCTCGCCACCACCACCATGGCGGGGCGCACCAGGCGATCGTTGAGCTGGTAACCCTTCTGGTAGACGGTCACTACGGTGTTGGGCTTGGCGTCCGGCACATCTTGCATGGACATGGCCTGGTGCAGGTCGGGATTGAAAGGCTGACCCGCCGGATTGATTTCGGTGACGCCGAATTTGCCCATCACATCGCCCATCATCTTCAAGGTCAGCTCGATGCCCTCGCGCACCTTGTTCAGATCGGTCTCTTCCACCTGGGCCGCGGCCTCGCCCAGCTCCAGGCTGTCCTTGACCGGCAGCAGCTCGTTGACGAATTTTTCCAGCGCGTATTTGTGGGCGCCCTGCACATCGCGCTCGGCGCGGCGGCGGACATTCTCAAGCTCGGCCTGCAGGCGCAGCACATGTTCCCAGTGTTCCGTCGCCTTGAGCTGGGCCTCCTGCAACTGCTGCGTCAGCGCCTCGCTGGCGGCTGCTTCCTGGGCCGCCTGCTCGCCCTCGGGCGGGGCCTCGGTCTGCGCCTCCTGCGGCGGCAAAACCTCGGCTTCAGGCTGCTCGTGTGCCTCTGCTTGGTTGTTTTCCTGATGCTTTTTAGTCATGACTTTCGGCCTTTTCCTCCAAACTGAACCCCGTCATAGCGGCGGCCATGATAACACTTAGTCCAAAACTGACTATGGGATATGGGGGTGCTTAGCGCCGATTCAAGGCATAACCCAACAATTTTGCGGTCACGTCCACGATAGGAATGACACGCTCATAGGCCATGCGTGTGGGGCCGATGACGCCGAGCACGCCGAGGCACTGGCCGTCGACCTCATAGGGGGCGGTCACCACGCTGCACTCGTCCAGCACCTGGTAGCCGGATTCCTCGCCGATGAAGATCTTGACGCCCTTGGCCTGCATCGAGTTGTCGAGCAGATAAAGTATGTCGCGTTTTTCATTGAAGGCCTCGAACAACCGGCGCAACCGCTCCACCTGAGACAGCTCGGAAACTTCCATCAGATTGGTCTGCCCGGCCATGACGTAATCGCCGTCCCCGCCTTCGGAGCCGGAAAACACCTTGTCCGCCATCTCGATGGCCGACTGCATCACCGCGTCCATGTCGGCCTTGGTTTCGCGCATTTCCCTGAGCAGGGTCTCGCGCACCGCGCGCAACCCCTTGCCGGCGAAGGCGGCATTCAGGTAGTTGGCGATCTGCTCCAGCTCGGACTTGGCATAGTCGCGCCCGGCATCGATGATCACATTGCGCACATCGGTGGAGCTGATCACCAGGATGGCCAGCACCCGCTTGCCCGACAAGGGCATAAACTCGATGTGCTGCAGCGACATGCCGCCCTGGTTGGGCACCATCACCACCCCGGCCAGGCGGGTGACATCGGACAGCAGGCCAGAGGCGCGGCTGATCAACATCTCGGTATTGTGCAGCGACGCGCCCTGCAACTCGTGCTCGATACGTTTCACCTCGGCGGACTGCAGCGGTTTGACCTGGAGCAGGCTGTCAACGAACAGACGATAGCCCTTGGCGGTGGGAATGCGACCGGCGGAGGTATGGGGCGAGACGATCAGGCCCAGTGCTTCCAGGTCAGCCATCACATTGCGCACCGTGGCCGCACTGATGTCGAGTCCTGAGTCATGCGCCAGGCTGCGCGAACCCACCGGCTGACCCTGCTGGATATAGGTCTCGATCAGCGTGCGAAGCAGGTGCTGGGAACGCTCATTGAGACCTTCTATCGCCATGTTGAAACGCTTCTTCCGGGCTGAGATTCGCTTTCAAGGGATCGCGCTTGACAGAAAGCGGTCGCCACACGCCAAGCCTGCAAAAAACCTATCAACTGCCCTGGAGAGTGTCAAGCCGAGCCTATATAAAAAGAAGATGGAAAATCCAGCCCGGTTATCATAGAGTTGGGGGTTATGAAGGCAGAATTTAAAACCATCGGAATTATCAGTAAGTTCAGCGACCTGAGCGTCGGCGCCAGCGTCACCACCCTGATCAACTTTCTGCTCGAACGGGGCTGTAACGTGGTGCTGGATGAAAGCGCCGCCAAGACCCTGCCGCCCTCCGAACTGGATACGGTCGACCTGGCTCGCCTGGGCCGGCGTTGCGATCTGGCCGTTGTCGTCGGCGGCGATGGCACCATTCTTCATTCCGCCCGGGCCCTGGCGGACGCCGACATCCCGCTGGTGGGCGTCAACCTGGGCCGCCTGGGTTTTCTGGCCGACATCCTGCCCGACGAGATGATCGAGAAGCTGGGCGAGATCCTGGACGGCCACTATTTCGAGGAACGGCGTTTTCTGCTCACCACCCACGTGGAACGCGCCGGCGCCTGCGTTATCGAGGGCTATGCCTTCAACGATGCGGTGCTGCACAAATGGAACTCAGTGCGCATGATCGAGTTCGAGACCCGCGTCGACGGCCAGCTGGTCAACTGCCAGCGCTCCGACGGCATCATTGTGTCTACCCCCACCGGCTCAACCGCGTATGCCCTGTCCGGTGGCGGCCCGATCCTGCATCCCAGCATGAACGCCATCGCCCTGGTGCCCATCTGCCCCCATACTCTCAGTAACCGGCCGCTGGTGATCGACGGCGGCAGCGTGGTGGAACTGATTGTGAACACCGGCAGCCAGCCCCATGTGCGCATCACCCTGGACGGCCAGGACAACTTCGAGGTCAACGATGACGACCGCATCGTAATCCGCAGAAAAGACGCGCCGATTCGCCTGATTCATCCGGCCGGCCACGATCATTTTCAATTGCTGCGCGCCAAGTTGAACTGGGGCTGACACAGCGTCGCGATGCTGACCCAGATCTATATCCGCAACTTCGCCATTATCGACCAACTCGAACTCGAGTTGGAGTCGGGCATGAGCGTCATGACCGGCGAAACCGGGGCCGGCAAATCCATCCTGGTGGACGCCCTGGGCCTGGTGCTGGGCGACCGCGCCGAGAGTGACGTGGTTCGCCACGGCGCCGAGCGCGCCGAAATCTGCGCCTATTTCGACCTCGCCCATCTCAGCACGGTGCGCGATTGGCTCGCCCGCCATGACCTGGACGCCAGCGAAGAATGCGTGCTGCGCCGGGTCATTTCCGCCGCAGGCCGTTCACGCGGCTATATCAACGGCAGCCCGGCCCCGCTGCAACTGATGAAGGAGTTGGGCGAAATGCTGGTGGATATCCACGGCCAGCATCAGCACCAATCCCTGCTCAAACCCGGCGTCCAACGCCTGCTACTGGACGATTACGCGGATCACAAGGCGCTGGTGGAGCAGGTCCGCACACTGCAGCGGCGCTGGCAAGAGGCCAGCGAAAAGCTGGAGGCGCTGCGCGACAACGCACGCGCAAAAGACGCCCGCCTGGAACTGCTGCGCTATCACGTAAAGGAACTGGAGGCCCTCGACCTGGATGAGGGTGAACTGGAACAACTCGATGAAGAACAACGCCGCCTGGCTAACGGCGGCAAACTACTGGAGCAATGCGGCGCGGCCCTGGAGGCCCTCTACGAGCGCGACGAAGGCAATGCCCTGCAGCTGATCAACCAGCACCTCGCCGAACTGGAGGCGCTGCGCCGGCTCGATCCGCAATTGGCAGCGGTGTGCGACCTGCTCAGCGAGGCCGCCATCCAGATTCAGGAAGGCTGCGGCGAACTGCGCCACTACGTCGACCGCCTGGAGCTGGACCCGGAGCGCCTGACCTGGGTGGAGCAGCGCCTGGGCAGCATCCACGACCTGGCCCGCAAACACCATGTCGACCCCGAGGCCCTGCCCGAACTGCTGAGCCAATTCAGCGCCGAACTGCAGCAGCTGGAAAATGTGGACATCGAACTGGAAACCTTGGAACGCGAAATCGAACAGTTACGCCGCGACTATAGCGACAGCGCTGCCCAACTGGGCCAGAAGCGCCGCAAGGCGGCCGCCAAGCTGGCCAAACAGGCCACGACCATCATTCAGGCGCTGGGCATGCCGGCGGGCAAATTCAGCATCGCCCTGACGCCGCGCGACACCACCACGCCGCATCGCCACGGCCTGGAGACGGTCTGCTTCGAAGTCAGCGCCAATCCCGGCCAGCCGGCCAAGGCGCTGGCGAAAGTCGCCTCGGGCGGCGAGCTGTCGCGCATCGCCCTGGCCATCCAGGTATTGCTCAGCAACAGCCAACGCATCCCCACCCTGATCTTCGACGAGGTGGACACCGGCATCGGCGGCGCCGTGGCGGAAACCGTCGGCCGCCAGCTGCGCACCCTGGGCAAGAGCCACCAGGTGCTGTGCGTCACCCACCTGCCGCAGGTGGCGGCGCTCGGCCATCATCACTTTCAGGTCAGCAAGCAGATCGACAAGGGCAGCACCCGCACCGGCATCGCACGGCTTGACGAGCGGGCGCGCCAGGACGAAATCGCGCGCATGCTGGGTGGGGTGGAGATCACCCATCAGACCCGCGCCCATGCCGAGGAAATGATCAACCGTGCCGCCACGGCATGACGCCTGATGCCTGCGTGGCTGGTTGGGGGGACTGAATCGGCCGCGAAGACTAGGCCGGCGGGGAATGCAGGCTAGCCCGCATTTCTCACCACTCTCCTACTGCGAACGCCAACCCATCTGATTTGACGGGGCGTTCTCACTCCAGCCAGCTTGACGTAGTGTCGACTACGCCTGCACCGTCTTCCGCTCCGAGCACCCCGTCAAATCAGCGCCTTGGCGCTCTCGCAACGAACAGTGGTGAGAAATGCGGGCTAGTTACCCTCGGCTTCCTTCTTCTGGCACTCGGGACACACGCCATAGATATGCAGGCTGTGATTGGTGATCTTGTAGCCGGCCTTCTTGGCGATCGCCTTTTGGCGCTCCTCGATGGTGTCATCGACAAACTCATCCACCCGGCCGCAGGAGATGCACAGCATATGATCGTGATGCTCGCCCTGGTCCAGCTCGAACACCGAATGGCCGCCCTCGAAGTGATGACGCTCCACCAGGCCGGCGGCTTCGAACTGGGTCAATACCCGGTAGACGGTGGCCAGGCCGATGTCTTCGTTACTGTCCAGCAGGGCCTTGTAGACATCCTCGGCGCGCATGTGTTGATCCTTGTGCGCCTCCAGGATTTCCAGAATCTTGAGCCGGGGCACGGTCGCCTTCAGCCCCGCCTTTTTTAATTCTTGTGTCTGCACCAAGTTCAACTCCTCCACAATCGGCCACCATGACAGTACGGCCGGGATTGGTGTAAGCTTCCGGCTGCCGAACGGTTGCTGTGGGCAAGCCCTGCTTGCCGCATCAGGCCGCCCGTATTTCCGCCCCAAATAGTGGCGGCGTCCCGGAAACCTCAATAATAGATAATTATTTTAGCAATGCAAAAGCTTCTCATTTCTATCATGTTTTGCGCAACCTTTGTTTTGGGTTGCAGTCCGCACCAGCTGGAAATTCAGCAAGGCAACATCATTACCGATGAAATGCTGGCCCAGCTCAAGCCCGGCATGAGCACCCGCCAGGTGCGGTTTCTAATGGGGTCGCCGCAGCTCAACGATCCGTTTCACCCAGAGCGCTGGGACTATATTTACAGCCTGAGGCAGGATGGCGAGCGCGTCGCCTACAAACATCTGATTCTCTACTTCGACGGTGACACGCTGAGCCGCATCGAACACGAGAAGGGCGACGACTAAGCGCGACGCCGCTCAGGCATCATCGCCACCGCCCTTTTTGGTCTTTTTGCCCTCGGCGGCGCGGCGCCGGCGCACCTCTTTGGGATCGGCCAAGAGCTTGCGATAGATCTCAATGCGATCGCCCTCGCGCAGGGTATTGCTGGGCTTGGTCAGCTTGCCGAAGATACCGACCTTGTTCTCCTCCAGATCGATCTCGGGAAACTTATCGAGAATGCCGGAGAGTTTGATCACCTCTTCCACCGTGGCCTCGGGCGCGACTTCCAGAGGAATGATCAATTGATTATCCGGGCGGGCGAAGGCGACCTCCACGCGTATCTTGTTATCGTTTTCCATAGACATCGGCCGCTCGTTTGACAAAGGCATCCACCATGCTGTTGGCGATTTGATTAAAGACGGGACCGATGGTCAGACCCAGTAATTTGCTGGAAAACTCAAACTCCATCAGCAGCGAGATCTTGCAGGCCTGCTCATCCAAGGCATCGAAGTGCCAGAAGCCTTCCAGATGATGAAACGGTCCCTCCTCCAGACGCATTTCGATCATTTTATTTTTTTGGATGCGATTCGCCGTGGTGAATGACTTCTCGATGCCGCCCTTACTCAGCCGGATGGCGCCGCGCACCAGGTCCTCGTCCCGGCTCAGCACCTTGCTGGAGCTGCACCAGGGCAGAAAATCCTGATAGGACTCGATATCGTCCACCAGGGCGAACATCTCCGCCGCGGAATAGGGCACAAGGGCGTTACGGTTAATGGTCTTCATATCAACGTTCCAATACTGTCATCAGCCAACCCAGCAAACCGGTGGCTTCGAGAAACACAACTATCACCGCCGCAGGGGTCACATAACGTACCAGAAAGCGCCACAGCCGATAACCGACGTGATCACGCATGCGCAGTTCATCCTGCGTCGCTTCCCGGGTCATGATCCAACCGGCGAAAACCGCGATGAACAAGCCCCCCAGGGGCAACATGATATTGGCGGTGAGGTAGTCGAGCAAGTCGAAAAAGGTCTTGTCGAACAAGGTGTAGCCGGACCAGAGGTTGAACGACAACACCGTCCCCAGCCCCACGAACCAGGTCACGATGCCGGCGCCGATACTGGCTGTGGCGCGCTTCATGCCCTTGTTTTCCACCAGCCAGGTGATGGCGGGCTCGATCAGTGAAATCGCCGAGCTCCACGCGGCGAACACCACCAACACAAAAAACAGGGTGCCGAAGAACAGACCGCCGGGCATCTGGCCGAAGGCGATGGGCAGGGTGACGAAGATCAGTCCCGGCCCCTGCCCCGGCTCCAGGCCGTTGGCGAAGACGATGGGGAAGATGGCCATGCCCGCCACCAGCGCCACCAGGGTATCGGCCCCGGCGATCATGAAAGTGGTCCCGGCAATGGAGGCCTTTTCCGGCACATAGGACCCGTAAATCATAATCGCGCCCATGCCCAGGCTGAGGGTGAAAAAGGCATGCCCCATGGCGATGAGAACGCTATCGCCGCTGAGGCTGGAGAAATCGGCATCAAACAGAAATGCCAGCCCCTCGTCGAAATAACCGGTGTTGAGGGCATAGCCCACCATGATGAGCAACAACATGAACAGGGCCGGCATGAGAAAACGAATCGCCTTTTCCAGGCCGTGGCGCACCCCCCGCGCCACCACCACCATGGTCATCACCATGAATATGGTGTGCCAGGCCAACAGACTTTCGGGCGAGGCCAACAGATTATTGAAAATGGCGCCCACCTCGTCGGCCGAGGCGTCAGTGAATCGACCGGAAGCCGCACGAAACACATAAGACAGCGCCCACCCGGCGATCACGCTGTAATACGAGAGAATCAAAAACCCCGCCAGCACACCGGACCAACCCAGGTATTTCCAGTGCGGACTGTGTTTGGCCTCCCGCGCCAGAGTGGCCATGGTATTGATCGGACTCTGGCGACCGCGCCGTCCCAGCAGCACTTCGGCCATCATGATGGGAATGCCGATGCCGGCGATGCACACCAGATACACCAAGACGAAGGCACCCCCGCCGTTCTCACCGGTGATATAAGGAAATTTCCAGATATTCCCCAGCCCCACGGCCGAGCCGGTGGCCGCCAGGACAAACACCCAGCGCGATGACCACTGCCCGTGCATGCTGCTACGCCGTTGTGCCATTGATGCTCCCCTTGTCTCTAATTATGCGCCGGCGACCCTAACGCGGTATTGTCCGCAAAATATCCTTAATGCTCAACTCGCCGGGGCTGAAATCACCCCCGAAAACTTACATTTAACGCCAGTCAGGCTTTATAATTGCCGCCATGGCAAAAAAACCTAAAAAACAGGATAAAAAACCCTCTTCCACCATCGCCCTCAATAAAAAGGCCAAGCACGAGTTTTTCATCGAAGATAAATTCGAGGCCGGCATCGCGTTGGAGGGTTGGGAAGTCAAGAGCCTGCGCGCCGGGCGGGTGCAGATGCGTGACAGCCACGTCTTCGTCAAAAACGGCGAGGCCTTCATGGTGAATGTGCTGATCACCCCCCTGCAGACCGTTTCCACCCATGTCACGCCGACCCAAAACCGTACCCGCAAGCTGCTACTCAACCGGCGCGAGATAGATCGCCTCGTCGGCGCGGTGGAGCGCCAGGGCTACACCATCGTGCCCATCGCCCTCTACTGGAAAAACAACCGGGTCAAGGTCGAAATCGGCCTGGCCAAGGGCAAACAAAGCCATGACAAGCGCGCCACCCTCAAGGAACGCGACTGGGCGCGCGAGAAACAGCGCATTCTCAAACGCGGCTGAGGGCAAACGGGCGGGCGCACACCCCCGTCATCCAATTGTCATACACGTCCCCTACACTCGGGAACACCGAGTGACCCGTGACCTTCATCATGCCCTGTTCCCCCGTGCAACGCCTGCAAACTTCTCTCAGCGACCCGCTCATTGCCCTGCGCAGCCAAATCGAGCAGGAATCCCACCAGATCCTGACCCAGTACTGTGCCAATGAGGCCTGCCTGCAGCACAGCAAGAGCGCCAGGAACTTGGGGCATTATTTAGCACTCCGGCGCCACGATCTGCGACAGCTACAAGACCAGCTGGCGGAAGCCGGCCTCTCCTCCCTGGGTCGCTGCGAGGCCCACGTCATGTACACCCTGAACCGGGTCATCAATATGCTGCAGCGTGACGTCGCCGCCCCCATCGACCCAGCCGACCTCTACGGCGGCCCCGATTACCGCGAGGGCCGGCGCTTGCTGAGCGACAACACCGCCCGCCTGTTCGGCCCGCCGGATGCACACCGCAGCACGCGCATCATGGTCACCCTGCCCAGCGAGGCCGCCGACGACCCCCGCCTGGTGCGCGATCTGATGCTGCGCGGCATGAACTGCGCCCGCATCAACTGCGCCCACGACGACCATGCCAGCTGGCAGTGCATGGTGGACAACATCGTCAAGGCGCGCGCCGAGACCGGTGCCGACTGCGCCGTGCTGATGGACCTGGCCGGGCAAAAGATCCGCACCCGCCTCGACCCCGCCGCCGCCAAATTGCACCTGCACCTGGACGACCGCCTGTTGCTGGCGCGCGACCTCACCACCGCACCCGGCGGCGTCGCCGCCGTAGGCTGTTCCCATGCGCAGCTCATCGACAGCCTGCACGCGGACCAGTGGGCCTGGTTTGACGACGGCAAACTGGGCACCATCGTCGACAGCATCGACGAACACGGCGCCTGGCTGCACGTGGTGCACTGCCGTCCCAAAGGCGTCAAACTGCGCGCGGACAAAGGCATCAACCTCCCCGACACCCACATCCAGCTACCCTGTCTCACCGCCAAGGACCTGGACGACCTGGACTTCGTCTGCCGCCATGCCGACCTGGTCGGCTTCTCCTTCGTCCAAAGCCGCGCCGACATGCAGACCCTGATCGCCGAATTGGACCAACGTCACGCCGCCCACCTGGGCATCGTCGCCAAGATCGAGACCCGTATGGCGGTCAAAAACCTGCCCGAAATCATCCTCAGCGCCCTGCCCCGTTTCCGTCTCGGTGTCATGATCGCCCGCGGCGATCTGGCCGTGGAACTCGGCGGCGTGCGCATGGCCGAAATCCAGGAAGAACTGCTATGGCTCTGCGAGGCCGCCCACGTGCCCGTCATCTGGGCCACCCAGGTGCTGGAGACCCTGGCCAAAAAAGGCATCTCCAGCCGCCCCGAACTCACCGACGCCGCCATGTCCGGCCGCGCCGAATGCGTCATGCTCAACAAGGGCCCATACATCCTCAGCGCCGCCGGCACCCTCAATTCCATCCTGGTGCGCATGCAGGATCATCAGCAAAAGAAGCGCTCCCACATGCGCGCCCTGCACTGGTAGCCTGCAATACCCTGGCCGGGAACTATTTCCTCGCGTACAATGTCTTATCTTCGTAACCAAGGGGGCGATTTGGCTTCGACGTGGATCGCGAAACCCAAGGTGCATGCCGAGGTGCGGATAACCTCGTAAAACCATTCGCAAATTCATAGTTGCCAACGAAGACAACTACGCACTCGCCGCTTAAAACCCGGTAGGGTGCCCTCGGCCCAATGTGTGCTTGTACGCTTGGTCAACCGGGGTCGACTCATACAAGCTCGCCATGAAGCTCGTTTGGGGTGGATTGGTTAAAACCTAAACCAAACTCGCCGTATGTTTTCCCTGCCCGTCGGGTAGCATGCGGTTAAATGAATAGACCGGGATAAGCATGTAGAGCCGAAGGCAGAGGATTTGCGGACGCGGGTTCGATCCCCGCCGCCTCCACCAAATAAACAAGGGTTGCCGACAGGCAGCCCTTTTTTATTTGGTGGCGGTGGTGCCGGGTGAGAGCCCGCGTTCCGGGTTGCCTCGAACCACTGGAAGTGGTTGAGGTACACTTGATGAAGCCCGAAGGGATTCTAAGTGCCGATCCCCGCCGCCTCCACTATTTAAAAAAAAGACAAATCCGTCTCTCCGGGGCCATTCGCCGGGGTAACGGGTTTTCTTTTTCTCCTTTTTTCCAAAGGGGGTTGCGCCCGTTTTACATCTTTCCCTAGCACCTCGCCGCACCATCAATCCTCCCTATTCTCCAGCCATTCTTTACTCTGGCCCGGATCTCAAGCGGCCGATGCGGGCGCACGAGCTGGTGTGCGAGAAGCCGTTCCAGGAGCTGCTCGGGCAGATCGCCAATGAGACCACCATCTTCATGATGCATATCCGCAGGCGCACCCGGGGCAACGAGGTCAATAACTGCAACAACCATCCCATCCGCGCCGGGATCGTCATCGCACTACGCCGAGATAGGTGAAGTGGGATTTCATCCCGCTGAACGGGAAATCAGCCGCCATTGGTTACACCCGTGAGCCGACTTTTGCGGTCTTATCCGGACGAAATCGTTTTACAATCGGCCATTGCCTAAATATATTAAACGACGTTTTAAGTTGGGGAAGTTGCGCTCAGCATCCCCCGTTACCGCCTCTGGCGTGGCAAGAAAACCAATCGCCCATGAGGATAGAGATATGGCCGAGATAGAAGACCGCTGGTTATCAGTAGACGAGATAGGCAAGTACCTCGGTGTCAGCAGTGACACCGTCTACCGCTGGATCGACAAGCATGCGATGCCCGCCCATCGCATGGGCCGTCTTTGGAAGTTCAAGAAAGACGAGGTTGACGAGTGGGTGAAGGCTGGCGGTGCGGCGGACAAGAGCAGACAGGATCAAGCTGAATGAGCAGGAAGAACGGAAATAATAATTCAGTCGATCTGGATATCGGGACCCTCTCCGGGCATCTCTGGGAGGCGGCCAATATCCTGCGCGGCCCTGTCGACGCGGCCGACTTCAAGACCTACATCTTCCCGCTCTTGTTCTTCAAGCGGCTCTCCGATGTCTACGACGAGGAGTATGCCGTGGCACTGGAAGAGTCCGACGGCGATGTGGAATTTGCCCAGTTCCCCGAGAACCACCGGTTCCAGGTTCCGGAGGGCTGCCACTGGAAAGATGTCCGGGCCAAGAGCGCCAATATCGGCCATGCTCTCCAGAAGGCCATGCGCTGCATCGAGCAGGCCAACCCGGACACCCTGCACGGCATTTTCGGCGATGCCCAGTGGACCAACAAGGACCGCCTTTCGGACGCACTGCTCAAGGACCTGATCGAACACTTCTCGTCGCTCAACCTGGGCAATGAGCACTGCAAGGCGGACATTCTCGGCCAGGCCTATGAATACCTGATCAAGAAATTTGCCGACCTGACCAACAAGAAGGCCGGTGAATTCTATACCCCGCGTTCTGTGGTCGCGCTGATGGTTCGCATCCTTGCGCCCAAGGCCGGAGAAACCATTTATGACCCGGCCTGCGGGACCGGCGGCATGCTCCTCGAAGCTCTACATCATGTCAAAGAGCATGGCGGCGACGAGAACCTCATGCTGGGCAAGCTCTACGGCCAGGAAAAGAACCTGACCACATCCTCCATCGCCCGGATGAACCTTTTTCTCCACGGCGCGGAAGATTTCCATATCGAACGCGGCGACACCCTGCGATTGCCCGCCTTTTATTCAGGCGACAGCCTCGCCACCTTTGACTGCGTCATCGCCAATCCTCCATTTTCCCTGGAAAAGTGGGGAGATGATGTCTGGATCAACGACCCCTACGGCCGCAACTTTGCCGGGCTGCCGCCAGCCAAGTCCGGTGACTTCGCCTGGGTCCAGCACATGATCAAGTCCATGGCCCGCAAGACCGGCCGCATGGCTGTGGTGCTTCCCCATGGCGTGCTGTTCCGCATGTCCAAGGAGGGCGAGATTCGGCGCAAGCTGCTGGAGATGGACATGCTCGAAGCGGTGATCGGCCTCGGTCAGAACATTTTCTACGGCACCGGTCTCGCGCCCTGTGTTCTGGTCTTCCGCGACAGCAAGCCCAAGGCCCACCGCCAGAAGGTGCTGTTCATCGACGCCTCCAAGGAGTTCAAGACCGGTCGCGCCCAGAACGAGCTACTGCCGGAACACGTGGACAACATCCATCGCTGGTACGAGGGCTATCAGGATGTGGAAGGGATCTGCCGGGTGGTCACGCTCGACGAGATCCGCGAGAACGATTTCAACCTGAACATCCCCCGCTACGTGGAGCCGGTGATCGAGGAAGAATCCATGACCATCGATCAGGCCATCGTCAACCTCAAGGAATCGTTGCAGGCGGCGTATGCGGCTGAAGATCGCCTGAAAGGACTGCTGATCCGGGAGGGCCTGCTATGAAGGTGTATCAGTACAGGTCGCCCATCGGTCTTTTCCTCATTAAACCGCAAGCCAACGGTCGCTGGGGGCTGTGGTTCAAGGATGACCTGCTCGGCTCTTATCACTCGGCCATGGCGGCCGCCGATGACGTCTACATGCAGGCGACCGGCGATTACGACTGGGACTCCCTGGATGGCGTCGATATTCCAACGGACATTTCTGAATGGGAAGTAGTAGCGCGATGAAGAAAAGCAAACACATTTCCCAATCGGAGCTGGAATCCTACCTCTGGGGCGCGGCCACCTTGCTGCGCGGATACATTGACGCCGGGGACTACAAGCAGTTCATCTTCCCGCTGCTGTTCTACAAGCGCCTGTGCGACGTCTATGACGAGGAGCTGGCCGATGCGCTGGAGGAGTCCGGCGGCGATCAGGAATACGCCGCGCTTCCCGAGCAGCATCGATTCCAGATCCCGGAGGACGCCCACTGGAAGGTTACCCGCACCAAGGTCAAGAACGTGGGCAAGGCTATCCAGGACTCTCTGCGGGCGATTGAAACAGCCAACCCCGACACCCTGTATGGGGTCTTTGGCGATGCTCAGTGGACCAACAAGGACCGCCTGCCGGATCACATGCTGCGCGAGCTCATCGAGCATTTCAGCTCGCAGACGCTTTCGCTCTCCAACTGCCCGGAGGATGAGCTGGGCGTGGGCTACGAGTTTCTGATCAAAAAGTTCGCCGACGATTCCGGCCACACCGCTGCGGAGTTCTATACCAACCGCACCGTGGTTCATCTGATGACCGAGATGCTCGAACCCAAACCGGGTGAGTCGATCTATGATCCCACCTGTGGTTCGGCAGGCATGCTGCTGTCCGCCGTCGCCCATCTGAAACGGCAGCACAAGGAGTGGCGGAATCTGCGGCTGTTCGGCCAGGAGCGCAACCTGCTCACCTCCGCCATCGGCCGGATGAACCTGTTCCTGCACGGCATTGAGGACTTCCGTATCGTCCGTGGCGACACCCTGGCCAATCCCGCCTTTGTCGAAGGCGACCGGCTCATGCAGTTCGATGTGGTCCTGGCCAATCCGCCGTACTCCATCAAACAGTGGGACCGCGATGCCTGGTCCGCCGATCCGTGGGGCCGAAACATCTACGGCACCCCGCCCCAGGGCCGCGCCGACTACGCCTTCTGGCAGCACATCATCAAGAGCATGAAGGCCAAGAGTGGCCGCTGCGCCATCCTGTTTCCGCATGGCGTCCTCTTCCGCAACGAAGAGTCGGCCATGCGCGAGAAACTGGTCGCCCACGACGTGGTGGAGTGTGTGCTGGGCCTCGGTCCTAACCTCTTTTATAACTCACCCATGGAAGCCTGCGTCGTCATCTGCCGCATGAATAAGCCCAAGGAGCGCAGAAACAAGGTGCTCTTCATCAACGCGGTGAACGAGGTGACCCGCGAGAGGGCACAGAGCTTCCTCACCGACGACCACCTCCAGCGCATTGTCTCCGCCTATCAGGCCTTTGACGACGAGGACGGCTTTGCCCGGGTGGTCAGCAATGACGAGATCCGGGAGAAAGCCAGCAACCTCAGCATCCCGCTCTACGTGCGGGCGGACAACGGAAATGGCAATGGCAACGGCGCGACCGAAACCGTCAGCCTCAAACAGGCCATAGCAAACTGGCAGCAAAGCTCGATGGCCTTGCGGGAGTCGATGGATGATCTTTTTGAGGTGCTTGAACAACAAACGGATCATTTTCGTGATGCCACGAAAATGATCCAGTAAGACAATAGCGTGACATGGGAGAATAGGTGAAACAGGAGAACAAATATGGCAACAGCTAAGCTACTGAGGCAGCTAGTTAAAACAGGATCGGAAGGTAACCATGAAGCGTTCAAGCGCGTATCCGAGCAACTGATCCTGGAAGAGCGAGCCAAGAACCATCACCTGCTGGCGAATGATCTGGAAAAAATTCTTTATGGGCGTCGTAGCACCTCCGCGCCACTGCATTCTGTGTTAAACGACCGTTTGCCTAAAGATAAAGACCGGAACCTTCCACTGTTGCAGATCAAGGAGCCGGTAAGGCGTCTGGAAGACGTTGTGCTTTCAGATGAAAACGCCTCACTCCTGGATGAACTACTGCAGGAGCATCACCGGGTCGAGACATTGCAGAGTTATGGCTTGCACCCAGCAGACAAAATACTGTTTTGCGGTCCTCCGGGATGCGGAAAAACCCTGACTGCTGAAGTCCTCGCTAGTGAGCTTGGCTTACCCCTCGCCATCGTGCGCATTGACAGCGTGATTTCGTCACTCCTTGGCGAAACAGCGGCCAATCTGCGGCAAGTTTTCGATTTCGTCTCTACCGTGCCAATGGTGGTTTTGTTCGATGAATTTGATGCAATGGCCAAGGAACGTTCAGATGAGGCGGAACACGGCGAACTGAAGCGCGTAGTGAATGCTTTCCTCCAGATGCTCGATGCGTATGAGGGTAAGAGCATTCTGGTGGCGGCAACCAACCATGAACGTATTCTCGATTCCGCCGTTTGGCGGCGATTTGATGAGGTGCTGGTTTTTGAATCGCCAAACCTTGAACAGTTGCGTCGCTTATTGTCAGTCAAGCTCCGCGGGCTTCGTAGGGAATTCGAAATTGACGATGCCCGTATAGCAACGTTGTTCAAAGGCATGAGTCACGCCGACGTGGAACGCGTTTTGCGCCGTGCCGCGAAAGATATGGTTCTGGCGGGGAAAGAGTTCCTCAGTGAGCGTCACCTGCAATCGGCCATCAAACGCGAGGATGCTCGTAGAGCACGTACCAAGAGGAGCTAATCGATCATGGAAGAGACCTTTCCCCACCTCACCATCCAGCGGGAAGCGCCGGTCAACGAGAAGCGATCTCGCGAGTATAGGCCACCGCCGCCTCCAAGCGATGTCCGTGGACACGGGCGAGGGCTGTTGCAGAAGCTCGCCAACGCCAAAGAGCAGTCTGCCAGTGATGTGGGCGGTTTCGATGACCGTAAATTATTCCGGTTTACGGTACATAAGGGATTCAACCCCGAGGATCTTCGAAAGATTTCAACCGAGATCGAATTTGTCAGCCAAGAGGATGAAACGGTTGTTATTGGTTTTGCCAGCAATGCCGCTCTTGCCCAATTTGAAGCGCGACTTTCCACTATGGCTAGTGGTGGCGATGTCACGAATAAGCAGGTTATTTATGCCCTGCAAAGTATCGATGGTTGGAGCGCCGAGGATCGCAGAGGGTGGGCTCTCAGAAAGCAGGGATTCCCGGAATCCGATGAGTTCCTGATTGATGTCGAACTCTGGCCCCTTGAAGATAACCACCAGGGACGCGATCAGGAGTGGGCCAAGTTCGAAGAATGGCTGAAGCGGCAAGGCATTGAGAAAAAGGATCAGGTCAAGCAGCCAGGATTGACCCTTTGCCGCGTTCTCTGCAACCCCGATCAGGCAGAACAGCTCCTCCGCCACCGCGATGTACGTACGGTTGACCTGCCTCCCAGCTTTGGTCTGGAACGATCAGTTGTTTTTCAGGATATACAGAATTTCTCAGAGATTCCCGATCCGGGTGAGGAAGCACCAGGCATCGTTGTCCTGGATAGCGGGCTTGCGACCGGTCATCCTCTGTTGGGTTCTGCCATCGGGGATGCACAGAGCTTCCTGCCAGGAGAAGGAGCCCATGACGAGAATGGCCATGGCACCCATGTCGCAGGTCTGGCTCTCTATGGGGACTTCGAGCGCCACTTGCGCGCCGGTGCTTTCGTCCCAACTCTGCGCCTGTTCAGCGGCAGAGTCCTCGACAAAGACAACAATGCAACCGGTTTTGTTGAGAACCACATTGAAAAGGCAGTACGTCACTTTGTAGAACAACACGGCTGCCGAATCTTCAATCTCTCATTGGGTGATGCGAACAAACCTTATAACGGCAGCCATCTGAAAGGACTTTCCGTAACCTTGGATACCCTCTCTCGGGAACTGAACGTCCTGTTCGTGGTGTCTGCGGGCAACCATCGCATTGGTGAGGAGTCTCCTGATGGGTTGGAGTGGCGGGACAACTACCCGAATTACTTGCTGGACGATGCCTGGCGAATCGTTGATCCTGCTCCCGCATTAAATGCTCTCACCGTGGGCAGCTTGGCGCGGCATAACCAAAGCTGGAACAGTCAGACCCACACCCACGATCCGTCAGAGGTGCCGATTGCTCAACCTGAGCAACCATCGCCTTTCACCCGAGGCGGATATTCCGTTGACGGTGCCATCAAGCCAGAGCTTCTGGCACACGGCGGCAACTGGGCCATCAATACGCGGGCCAGCCATTCGCTTATGGAGCGTGTCGCTGGACTGGGCGTCGTTTCAACGAACCATCAATTCGCAAAAGGTCATCCCTTCGCCGTTGATATTGGCACCAGCATGGCCGCGCCACAGGTCGCGCATCTGGCCGCCTCCATTCTTCTTGAACATCCCGATGCCGACGCCAATTTCATCCGGGCGTTGCTCTGTCTGAACGCCTTTATGCCAGAGGCCAGCCAGAAGCTGATCAAACAGGACAAGTCGTTCAGGAGCGTCTGCGGCTATGGACAAGTGAATGAGGAATCTCTTCATCGCTCACTGGAAAATGCCGTGACGCTGATTGCGCGCGGTCCCATCGGGAACAAACGCCACCACTTCTATGAAATTCCCATTCCCGATGAGTTCGTCAGTGGTGGCAAACGCCGTCTGAGAGAAATTGCCGTTGCGCTCGCCTACACGCCGCCGGTTCGATCAACCCGGGTCAAATACCGTGCAACTCGCATTGATTTCCGCCTGGTCACTGCGCCTGATCTGGAGCACGTCACCACCATGTTCAACAAGGCAACCGAGAAGGATGACTACGAGAACATCCCCGAACTGAAGACCGCCACCATTGGCCAGCAGGCACGCAGCAAGGGCACGGTCCAGGCCGATTTCTGGCGCTTCCGACAATTCAACGCCAAATCCAAACTGCGCAACCAGAAGCTCTTTGTCGTCGTGACCCGGAATGACTTTCCCTGGGGTGACAATTTGTGCGACACCGAAGAAGCGTATTCTCTGGTGGTCAGCCTGCGTGACCAGGAAAATGAGGAGGCGCGACTCTATTCAAGAGTCAAGATGCAACTAGAGGCGAGACTGCCTGTGAGGGTCAAGGTATGACAGGCAGCCAACTCAAGCCCGGCTGGAAGATGGTCAAGTTCGGCGAGGTGGTGAAGAACGCCAATCTTGTGGAGCGAGATCCCGAGACCAATGGCGTTGAAAGAATCGTCGGGCTTGAACACATCGACCCCGAGAATCTGCATATCCGTCGCTGGAACTCCGTTGCGGATGGCACCTCGTTTACCCGCAAATTCGTACCGGGACAGACGCTTTTCGGCAAGCGCCGGGCCTATCAACGCAAGGTCGCCTATGCCGAGTTTGAAGGCATTTGCTCCGGGGACATCCTGACGTTCGAGCCGAAAAACAGAAAGGTTCTACTGCCCGAGCTTCTGCCATTTATCTGCCAGAGCGATGCCTTTTTTGATCATGCACTTGGCACCTCAGCCGGTTCGCTGTCACCGAGAACCAGTTGGACGGCATTGAAGGACTTTGAATTCCCGCTGCCACCGCTTGATGAACAGAAGCGCATTGCCGAGATCCTGTTGGCGGCGGATGAGGCGTTTGAATACTGGAAAACATGCAGAGCCGAAGCTGAGAATGCTTACCGCTTGGATATTGCTGTAAGACTGAAAGCTGGGGGGCGAGGATGGGAAGAAAAGCCAATTGGCCAACTCTGTTCTTTTAGCAATGGTAGAGGGTTTAAGTCGTCCGAGTGGTCACAGAGTGGGTACCCGATAATCAGAATCCAGAACCTGAATGGTTCTAGAGAATTTAATCATTTTGATGGTGAGCTGGAAGAACGATGGTTAGTACGACCCGGCCAGCTTTTATACGCCTGGGCCGGTGTTAAAGGAATGTCTTTTGGTCCTCGTATCTGGGATGGGCCTACCGGTGGTCTCAATCAGCACATTTTTAAGATTGAGCCAAATTCAAGTATCGGCAAAAGATGGCTGTTTGAAATTTTGCAGCTCATAACGTCCGAAGTAGAAAAGGATGCACATGGCTTTAAGAAGGAGCTAGTTCACATACGAAAATCGTGGCTTACGGAGCATCTTATTCCCGTCCCACCAGAGGAAGAGAGAAATAATATTGAGAAAATAGCTTGCCAGTGGGATAAGGCCAGGCAAGCTATCGCAGTACATATCGACGCACTGTCTGAATTGAGGCGATCCATAATCAATACTGGCCTCTCCGAGGAGGCACTCTGTGTTTAACGAAGAAAATACGGTCGAACAGATGGTTCTCGACACGCTCTGCGGCGGCGTGACTTCGAACATGGTTGCCGAAGAGCTTGCCAGTTATGGCGGCGAGATAAAAGGCTGGCGCTTCGTGGCCGCCGAGGAGCTGCCCCGCCAGCACTCCGACGTGGTGGTGGAGTCGATGGTGCGCGACGCCCTCATCCGCCTGAACCCGGAAATCAAGGCCCAGCCAGACCGCGCCGACGAGGTGCTCTACCGCCTGCGAACCATTCCGCTGTCGGTACAGAGCGAAGGCCTGGTGCGGGCCAACGAGCTGTTCGCCGAATGGCTGCGGGGCGAGAAGTCCATGCCCTTCGGTGAGCGCGGCGAACATACGCCGGTGCGCCTGATCGACTTCGAGAATCTCAGCAACAACGATTACGTGGTCACCAACCAGTGGGTTTACCCGGTCAAGGAAGGCGGCCGCCGCTTCGACATTGTCATGCTGGTCAACGGCATCCCGCTGGTGGTCGGCGAGGCCAAAACGCCGGTGCGCCCGGCGGTGACCTGGATGGACGGGGCCAGCGACATCCACAACGGCTACGAACAGAGCGTGCCACAGATGTTCGTGCCCAACGTCCTCTCCTTTGCCACCGAGGGCAAGTGCTATCGCTACGGCTCGGTACGCATGCCCATCGATATCTGGGGGCCGTGGCACGAAGGCGAGAACAAGGCCGAGGGGACGCTTGCGGATGTGCAGCGTTCCATCCGCTCCATGCTGCGCCCCCATGTGGTGCTGGACATCCTGCAGAACTTCACCCTGTTCGCCACCGACAAGAAACACCGGCGCATCAAGATCATTTGCCGCTATCAACAGTACGAAGGCGCTAACCTGATGGTGGCCCGCGTGGTCAAGGGCTACCCCAAGAAGGGCCTGATCTGGCATTTCCAGGGTTCGGGCAAGTCGCTGCTAATGGTGTTCGCGGCGCAGAAGCTGCGGATGCACCGCAAGCTCGGCAACCCCACGGTGATGATCGTGGTGGACCGCATCGATCTGGACACCCAGATCACCGCCACCTTCAACGCCGCCGATATCCCGAACATGATCGGAGCGGCCACCCGGCAGGAACTGCAAAGCCTGCTGGCGGCCGATACCCGCAAGATCATCATCACCACCATTCACAAATTTGGCGAGGCGGATGGCCGCCTGAACGAGCGCTCGAACATTATCGTGATGGTGGACGAGGCGCACCGCACCCAGGAAGGCGACTTAGGCCGCAAGATGCGCGACGCGCTGCCCAACGCCTTTCTCTTTGGCCTGACCGGCACGCCGATCAACAAGCGGGACCGCAACACCTTCTGGGCCTTCGGCGCGGACGAGGATGAGCAAGGCTATATGAGCCGCTACTCGTTCCAGGACTCGATCCGGGACAAGGCCACGCTGCCGCTCCATTTCGAGGCGGTGGACGTGAAGCTGCACATTAACAAGGACGCCATCGACGAAGCCTACTCTCAGATGACCGATGAGCTGAGCGAGCTGGATCGTGACGATTTGGCCAAGCGGGCCGCCAAGATGGCGGTGCTGATCAAGGCCCCGGTGCGAGTGAACGCCATCTGCCAACACATTGTCAAGCACTTCCAGGAGAAGGTGGAGCCGAACGGCTTCAAGGCCCAGGTGGTGACCTTCGACCGGGAGTGCTGCGTGCTTAACAAGAAGGCCATGGACGAGTTGGTCGGCCCGGAGGCCAGCGCCATCGTCATGCACACCCAGGGCGGCAAGTCCGATCAGTACGCGGAATGGAAGCTGGCCAAGGACGAGGAGGAAAAACTCCTCGACCGTTTCCGCGATCCGATTGACCCGCTCAAGTTCCTGATCGTCACCTCCAAGCTCCTGACCGGTTTCGATGCGCCCATTCTTCAGGTGATGTACCTCGACAAGCCGATGAAGGACCACAACCTGCTGCAGGCCATCTGCCGCACCAACCGTGTCTACCCCGGCAAGACCCACGGCCTGATCGTCGATTATCTGGGCATTTTCGATGACGTGGCCACGGCCCTCGATTTCGATGAAAAGGCGGTGCAGAAGGTCATCAGCAATCTGGACGAGCTCAAGAAGGAGCTGCCCGGCGTGGTGGCGAGATGCCTGGCGTTCTTCCCTGGCGTGGACCGCACCGTTGGCGGCTACGAGGGGCTGATCGCGGCGCAGGATTGCCTGCCGGATAACGAGACCCGGGACAAATTCGCGGCGGAATACTCGGTGCTCTCCCGTCTGTGGGAGGCGCTGTCTCCCGACCCCTGTCTCGGCCTTTATGAAAAGGACTACAAGTGGCTGACCCAGGTCTATGAGTCGGTGAAGCCGCCGAGCGGTAACGGCAAGCTGCTTTGGCACGCCCTGGGGGCCAAGACCATCGAACTGGTGCATGAGAACGTGCATCTGGAAACGGTGCGCGACGATCTGGACACCCTGGTGATGGACGCCGAGGTCCTCGAAGGGCTGCTCGATGCCAAGGACGCGGACAAGAAATCCAAGGAAATCGAGATCAAGCTCATCGCCCGCCTGCGCAAGCACAAGGACAATCCGAAGTTTGTCGCCCTGGGCGAACGCCTCGAAAAGCTCAAGGAACGGCACGAACAGGGCCTGCTCCACAGCCTCGACTTCCTCAAGGAGTTGCTGACCCTGGCCAAGGAAGTCGTCCAGGCCGAGAAGCAGGTGGACCCGGTCGATGAACAGGCCAAGGCCAAAGCGGCCCTGACCGAACTGTTCGCCGAGGTGAAGAACGGGGAAACGCCGGTAGTAGTCGAGCGGATTGTCAATGATATTGACGAGATTGTTAGAAATGTCAGGTTCGATGGATGGCAGAATACTCTCAAAGGCGAGCGTCTCATTCAGCAACATCTTCGGAAGGTGATCTACGTAAAATACAAGGTTAAAGACCAGGATCTGTTCGACAAGGCGTTCGGATATATCCGGCAGTACTACTGAGAAGGGATGAGGAGTTCGTCAAGTTCAACGCCGAAGCGTTTTACAAGAACTATTGAGGAAGCCCATATTTCAGCCCGAGTTCACCAGTGCCAGGCGGCAGACCTCCGCAATCACCCGCATCGAGTGGGCTCGGTCTGTTTGGCTTCGTGTTGAACCGGGTCAAAGTTTCGACAACTTCACGACATGGTTTCGGATATTTCAATCAGCGAGGGATGCAATATGAAATATCAGCCACCCTACACCATCACCCCGGCGATAGTGAATCTGGTCGCAGAGATTGGCGAAACCATCGGCCGCTACACCGTGCTGGCCGAACAGAACCTGACTCCGCGCCTGCGCCGGGAGAACCGCATCCGTACCATCCAGGCGTCGCTGGCCATCGAGAACAACACGCTCACCCTTGAACAGGTGACCGCCGTGATTGAGGGCAAACGGGTGTTGGGACACCCCCGCGAGATTCAGGAGGTGCGAAACGCCTTTGCGACCTACGAGGCCATGGAGCACTGGGACGCCAGTGTCGAGGATGATTTGCTGGCGGCGCACGAGTTGTTAATGCGCGGGCTGGTGGATGAAACGGGTCGATATCGATCCGGCGGGGTCGGCATCTTCCGGAGAGAACAACTGGTTCACATGGCTCCCCCCGCTGAACGCGTGCCCAAGCTGATGGCGGATCTGCTGGATTGGCTTGCAACTACCCGCGAGCATCCCTTGGTGGCCAGTTGCATTTTTCACTACGAGTTCGAATTCATCCACCCCTTTGCCGACGGCAACGGCCGCATGGGTCGGTTGTGGCAAACCCTGATTCTCCGAAACTGGAAGCCGCTGCTGGCTTACCTGCCGGTGGAGACAGTGATCCGTGATCGTCAGGAGGATTATTACCGGGTACTTGCGGCGGCCGACAGCCAAGCGGATGCCACTCCTTTTGTCGAGTTCATGCTGGGTGCGTTGCGTGATGCCGTGCGCGAAGCTGTGTCGACCGACCATGTAGGCGACCAAGTAACCGACCAAGTAGCGGCATTGATTCAGGCGATTGGGAACGGCGAACTGGGCAGCAACGATTTGATGCAGGCTTTGGGTTTGTCACACCGTCCCACGTTCCGGAACAACTACCTCAATCCGGCCATGGAAGACGAATGGATCGAACGCACACAACCCGATTCCCCGCGCAGCCCGACTCAGCGCTATCGGTTGACCGATAAAGGCCATCGTTGGCTGCAATATCATGCCGACGAGTAATAGAGGCATACTTGCGACAAACTCGCGACACAGCTTGCGGCATAACTGACGCAGCGATCAAGTACCGACCAAGTAGGTTCACACCCCACATTGGGTGAAATTTAGGCAATCCGGATGATCCGGACTGTATATGAGAACTGGAACTGTATGACCCTTGCCTTTGTCGCTGTAATTTTTGGCTTGGCGCTCCTCGTCTGGAGCGCCGACCGTTTTGTGGAGGGATCAGCCTCCACCGCCCGCCATTTCGGTATGCCGCCGCTGCTGATCGGCATGGTGATTGTCGGGTTCGGCACCTCCGCGCCGGAGATGGTGGTGTCGGCGCTGGCCGCTTCGCAGGGCAACCCGGGCATTGCGCTGGGGAACGCCTACGGCTCGAACATCACCAACATCGCCCTGATCCTGGGGGTGACGGCCTTGATCAGCCCCATCGCCGTCCATTCGCAGGTGCTGCGCAAGGAGCTGCCTATCCTCGCGGCGGTGACTGCGCTGGCGGCATGGCAACTCTGGGATGGTGAGATCACCCGGCTTGATGCCGTCGTGCTGCTGGCTGTTTTCGGCGGGCTGATGACCTGGACCATCTGGCAGGGGCTGCGCAAGAAAGAGGATGCGCTGGGAAGCGAGATGCAGCAGGAAATGGACGTCCGCGCCATACCCATCCGCCGGGCGGTCTTCTGGCTGGTGGTGGGGTTGGTGCTGCTCATTGTGAGCTCCTGCATCCTGGTCTGGGGCGCCGTGGAGATCGCTCATGGGTTCGGAGTCAGCGACCTGATCATCGGCCTGACCGTCGTCGCGGTGGGTACCTCGCTGCCGGAATTGGCCTCGTCGGTGATTGCCGCTCGCAAAGGAGAGCATGACATCGCTCTCGGCAATATCCTGGGCTCCAACCTGTTCAACACGCTGGCGGTGGTGGGGATCGCCGGTACGATTCATCCGCTGGCCGTTGGGCCGGAGGTCTTCAATCGGGACATGCTGGTGATGGCCGCACTGACGCTGTCGCTGTTCGTCATCGGCTACGGGTTCCGGGGACCGGGACGTATCAACCGCATCGAGGGCGCGGTGCTGCTGGCCTGTTACGTGGGCTACACGGCCTACCTGATCAGCACGGTTTTCGGCGGGCAGGCATAGCCAATTCAATTCCACGTTGGCAACCGAACCGGCGTCCGAAAACCGGATTCGAAGGTGTTGCGGCTCGACGCCTGGTATCCGGTGTTACTGCGAACCCGTCACCCTCGCCCGGGAAATCAGGGGAGAAATTCGTTTCTCTGGCCGGGTTGGCGGGAAGCGGTTATGCAAGATGACGAAACCCTTCGATAACAGGAACTTTCCGGCAACCGAAAAATCGGAGCCGCGGTCGTTACGTTTTTCGCTTTAGCAGAGGCGTTGCAGCGTCGAGCGCCCGTCTGAGGAAATCGAAACGGCCAATCGGGGAATCCGCTTGATTTATCCTTTCCGGCTCTTTATTTTAGGATATTCAGTAAAGATAAAATAAAGACACGTCTTATTTTAGGTTCGAGGCAGGCAGGATGAAGCGAAAACGCCAAGGCAGATACGTAACCCTATCGACGGTGGGTGAAAAGGCTCAGGCCTTCGTGCCCGCGCCGCTGCCGCCGCGTCCGCCCATCGACTGGACGCCGGAACTGCGCAGCAAGTTCGATCAGGCGCTGCTGGCGCTCGGGAGGCTGGATAGCGTTTCGACTCTGCTGCCGGACACCTCGCTGTTCCTCTACATGTACGTCCGTAAGGAAGCCGTGCTCTCCTCCATGATCGAGGGAACGCAGTCGTCCCTGTCCGACCTGCTGCTGTTCGAGCTGGATCAGGAACCCGGCGTGCCGCTGGATGATGTGCGGGAGGTCAGCAACTATGTTGCCGCCCTCGACCATGGTCTGCGCCTGCTGAAGGAAGGGCTGCCGCTGTCGCTGCGCATGTTCCGCGAGATTCACGGCGTGCTGCTGACCAAGGGGCGGGGCAGCAACCAGACCCCGGGTGAGTTCCGGCGCAGCCAGAACTGGATCGGCGGCACCCGGCCGGGCAACGCGGCCTTTGTTCCGCCTCCGGCCGAAGAGGTACTGGCGTGCATGAGCCAGCTGGAGCTCTTCCTGCATGATCAGCCGGAGCCGACGCCGGTGCTGCTCAAGGCGGCGCTGGCGCATGTGCAGTTCGAGACGATCCACCCGTTCCTCGACGGTAACGGCCGTCTGGGGCGTCTGCTGATCGCGCTGCTGTTGTGTGAACAGAAGGTGCTGCGGGAGCCGATGCTCTATCTGAGCCTCTACTTCAAGACGCACCGTCAGTATTACTACGAGCTGCTCAATAACGTGCGCATAACCGGCGACTGGGAAGCCTGGCTCGGCTTCTTTACCGAGGCGGTCATTGTCACCGCCACCCAGGCGGTGGAAACGGCCCAGCAACTTCTCGATCTGTCGAACCAGGACCGTGACAAGATCAGCGGCCTCGGACGGGCGGCGCCATCCACCCTGCAGGTCCACCGGGCGCTCATGGAGCATCCCATCGCCACCTCGGGCTCGCTGGTGGAGAAGACCGGCATTACTCCGGCGACCGTCAACAAGGCGCTCGGCCACCTGGAGCAACTCGGCATCGTCAAGGAGCTGACCGCCCAGAAACGCAACCGCCTGTTCAGCTATGCAGGCTATATCGAAATCATGAGTCGCGGCACGGAACTGCCGGGCAGGTAGGTCGATTCGATTCCCGTTTTCGGAATCGGCAGCACAGCCATTTATTGTTAAATCTTGTTAAATCTGCCTTATATTCAGCGCAAAACGCGACCGCTTTGTTGCACGGTCACCCAAGCTTGCCGATATCCTGCATAGTCTCCACACCTGGTCTTTGGGAATACACACCGTGCCCGAGTCTGTTTCGTATTACCCGCCCATCTCGACTCGACGCTTGTCGCCGCGCCTAGCGTCTGTGGCTTACCGCCGCAGACGCTGCCACCCCGATTGCGCCCAAGCGAGCTGACCGCAATGCAAGCCCCTTCACTGCCGCAAAACGAGATTCAACGACTGCAGGCGCTGCAGGAACGCGGCCTGCTCGACACGCCGCCTGAGGAACGTTTCGACCGCATTACGCGCCTGGCGCAACATATGTTCGGCGTACCTTTCGCGCTGATTTCCCTGGTCGACGCCAAGCGCCAATGGTTCAAGTCTTGTCAGGGTCTGCAGGCCTCCGAAACGGGACGGGATGTGTCGTTTTGCGGCCATGCCATCTTGGGGGCGGATATCTTTCACGTCGCCGACGCCCGTCTTGATCCGCGTTTCGCCGACAATCCGTTAGTCACCGGGCCACCGCATATCCGTTTCTATGCCGGCGCGCCGCTTAAGACATCGCGCGGCTTGCGCATCGGCACCCTCTGCATCATCGACGATAAGCCACGCCAATTGTCGACCCGGGAGTTGCGCGCCTTGCGCGATCTCGCCGATTGCGCAGAAGAGCAAATCAATCGGATTCAAGTGGAACACGAGCGGCAGCTGCTCAAGCAGGCCCAGCAGCTTGAAATCCTCGCCCGTGCCCAGTTGCAGTTTATCCGTGAGACAGATCGCCACCGCGCCTTCGACGGCTTACTCTCGGATATTTTGAATCTGACCGAGAGTGACTACGGATTTCTCGGCGAGGTGCGCTACACGGCCGCGGGCGATCCTTACCTCAAGACCTACGCCATTTCCAATATCACCTGGGACGATGACACCCGCGCGTTTTACCAGAACAACGCCCCGCAGGACGCGGAGTTTTTCAATCTCAATTCCCTGTTCGGCGCTGCCCTCAGCAGCGGCGAGCCGGTTATCGCCAATGATCCGGCGCATGACCCACGCCGCGGCGGCCTGCCCGAGGGACACCCCCCGCTCAATGCCTTTCTCGGCGTACCGGTGCATCACGGCGGTGAACTGGTGGCTATGTTGGGCATTGCCAATCGGCCCGAGGGCTATGACCAGCAGCTACTCGACTTTCTGCAGCCGCTGTTGGCCACGCTTGGACAACTGACCGTCGCGGCGCGGGTGCAACAACAACATCAAGACGGCGAACAACGCCTGCGCGCCATTATCGAAGGCACCAACATCGGCACCTGGGAGTGGAACGTGCAGACCGGCACCACCGTGTTTAACGAACGCTGGGCCGAGATGGTCGGCTGTTCCCTGGCCGAGCTGGAACCGATCAGCATTCAGACCTGGATGGACCTTGCCCATCCTGACGATCTGGAAAAATCCAACGCCGCGCTGCAAGCGCATTTCGCCGGCGAACTGGATTATTACGACGTGCAGTGCCGCATGCGCCATAAAGACGGCCACTGGATTTGGGTGCACGATCGCGGCCGTGTGGTGAGCTGGACCGAGGACGGCAAACCACTGCTCATGTCCGGCACCCATGCCGACATCACGCAGCGCAAGCAGGCGGAAACCGCCTTGCGTGATCAGGCCGAGCAGACCCAGGCCGTGCTCGACAACATGGTGGACGGCATTATCACCATCAACCAGGACGGCATGGTCGACTCCTTCAACCCGGCGGCGGAGCGCATTTTCGGCTACTTGGCCGCCGAAGTCCTCGGCCGCAACATCAAGATGCTCATGCCCGCGCCCCATCGCGACGCCCATGACAGCTACCTGCGCGACTACCAGGCCACCGGCATGGCGCGCATCATCGGCATCGGCCGCGAAGTGGAAGGCCAACGCAAAGACGGCAGCCTGTTTCCCATGGAGCTGGCCGTCTCCGAAATCACGCGTCAGGAGCGGCCCATGTATGTCGGCATGGTGCGCGACATTACCGAGCGCAAGCGGGCGGAACGCATGAAGAGCGAGTTCGTCTCCACCGTCAGCCACGAACTGCGCACGCCGCTGACCGCCATCGGTGGGGCGCTGGGTCTGGTATCGGGCGGCGCCTTCGGTGAACTTCCCGCCCAAGCGCAGCACATGGTCGATATCGCCCGCAAAAACGGCGAGCGCCTGACCCACCTTATCAATGACCTGCTCGACATTGAGAAACTGGCGGCCGGCAAAATGCCGTTTGACATGCAAGTGCAGACACTGATGCCGTTGATCGATCAAGCCCTTGAAGCGAACCGCGGCTACGGTGCGGAACATCAGGTCAAACTCACTTTGACAAGCAGCCAAGACGACGTACAGGTGAGCGTGGACGGCCAACGTTTCATGCAGGTAATGTCCAACCTGCTCTCCAACGCCATCAAATATTCACCCCCGCAAGACACGGTGGAGATCGCCATGGAACGGTGCGGCAAGTCGGTCCGCGTCACGGTGAGCGACCACGGCCCCGGTGTGCCTGAGGCGTTTCGTGATCGCATCTTTGAGAAGTTCGTTCAGGCGGATTCCTCGGATACACGCCAAAAAGGCGGGACCGGTTTGGGCCTGGCCATTACCAAGGAACTGGTGGAACGCATGGGCGGCAGGATCGGCTTTGATTCGACCCCAGGCCGCGGCGCGACGTTCTTTTTTGAGCTGCCGCTGTGGGACGAGAACGCGGCCGCCTCCCTCTTCGAAGCACACACCCCCCAGGCGCTGGACGCGGCACGCATTCTGGTGGTGGAAGACGAAGCCGATGTGGCCCGCATGCTGGGCCTGATACTGAGTCGCGCCGGCTACAAGGTGGATATTGCAGGTAGCGGCAAGGAGGCACTGGCGGCGCTGAAAAATCAGCGCTACGCCGCCGTCACCCTGGATTTGCTGTTGCCGGATATCAGCGGCCTGGAAATCATTCGCCGCCTGCGCCAACACGCGGACACCGCGGAACTGCCCGTCGTGGTGATATCGGCCAAGATGGAAGACGGCCGCCTGGCGATCAACGGTGACTTCACCAATCTCTCCTGGCTGGCCAAGCCCATCGACGAAAGCCACTTACTGACAATTTTGGCCGGACTGGTCGCACCGAGCAGTCAACGTCCGCGGCTGCTGCACGTCGAGGACGACACCAACCTGCTGCAAGTGGTGCGCAGCATGGCGGGCCCCGAGTTCGAGTTCGCCCGGGCGGCGACACTGGCGCAGGCCCGCACACGACTGGCCTTGGATCGCTTCGATGTGGTCATCCTCGATCTGGTCCTGCCGGACGGCTCCGGCTGGGACCTGTTACCGGAAATACGCCGACAACTTCCGGGTGCCCGGATAGTTATCCTGTCCGGCTACGATGTAACAAGCGAGGACACCCAGCGGGTAGACGCGGTGCTGACCAAGTCCAAGGTGTCGCCGCGCCAGCTGCTCGACGCCATTCGCAGCCATATCCATCCCGCCGCGCAGCAGTAGGCCCCAGCCCACGCCGAATCCGACGCCAACAGATCATTGGCCCACCCCCTCGCCCGCCTGGCGGCGTTGCCGGCCGCGCCTATCCATGCCCCTATAAACCGGAGAAGTTTACTCAGTATTTTTGGACTATAGTGGAATTATTAGGATATCGTGATCCTGAATCAGCGCGCGCCAAAAAGATGCAAACAGAGTGCTCATTACAGTTAAAGAATAGCGCTGCGGGAATAAAGCTATGGGTTCTACAAAAAATTCGGGGGGGACACAAACTGTTCAGAGCGGACCGATAAAATTGGAAGATTCGTTTTATCGCGCGCTGTACCTGCACTCTAACGACGGCATCATGTTATTGCAGAATGGTCGCTTCGTAGACTGCAATCAACGCCTGTTGCAATTGCTGGGGCGCAAACGTAAGCAAGTGGTCGGCCACACCCCCGCGGACATCTCACCGCCGCAGCAGGCTGACGGCCAGGACAGCAAGACCAAGGCCCGCGATTACGTCAGCCGCGGATTGAAAGGCGAACGCCAAATCTTCGAATGGATCCACACTCGCGGCGACGGCAGTCCGATCGATATCGAAGTCAGTCTTTCCAAAATCACCCACCAAGGACAGGCCGCACTGCTCTGCCATCTGCGTGACATCACCCAACGCAAGCGTATCGAAAATGCACTGAAAGAGCGCGAGGAACAATACCGTCGTATCGTTCAGGACCAGCTCGACTTCATCGTCCGCTGGCTGCCGGACGGCACCCGAACCTTCGTCAACGACGCCTATTGCCGCTACTTCGGCAAGTCACGCCAGGAACTCGTCGGCGAGAACCTTTTCCCCCTAATTCCGCCGCAACAACAACAGGCGGTGCGCGACAAGATCGCGGCTCTGACCCCGGCACAACCGTTGGCCTCGGACGAACACCAAGCCGTGACGCCCAGTGGCGAGCTGCGTTGGCACCACTGGCTCGACCGGGCCTTTTTCAATGACGCGGGCCACATCGTGGCGCTGCAGTCGGTGGGTCGCGATATACACGATAAAAAGATGGCGCAAGAAGCCTTAAGGATTTCCGAAGAGAAATTCTCCAAGGCCTTTCATGCCAGCCCCGAGGCCATCATCATTACCCGGATCGAGGACGGCACCATTCTCGAGGCCAACGAAGGATTCACCAAGATTTCCGGCTACAGCATCGGTGAAACCATTGGCAAAAGCACCCTGACGCTGGGTATCTGGGCAAACCCGATGCAGCGTGATGAAATGCTGAGCATCATTCGTCAACATCACTCATTGCGCGACTTCGAGACCAAGATCAGGATAAAGTCGGGCGAGATCCGCGATTGTCTCACCTCGGCCGAGGTGATCGACTTCAATGGCGAGGGATGTTTGGTCTCGGTTACGCGGGATATTACCGATACCAAAAAAATCACCCGGGCACTGGAATATCAGGCCACCCATGATCCCCTCACGGGCCTGTATAACCGTAACTGGCTCAAGACGCGCATCGACGAATTGGTCGCCAGGGACACCCCATTCGCCCTGTTGATACTGGATCTGGACCAATTCAAGGAAATCAACGACACCCTCGGACATCACACCGGCGATCACTTGCTTAAGCAGGTCGGTCCCAAGCTCAAACACACCCTGGAACATCTGAACGGCGAGCTGGCACGCCTAGGCGGTGACGAATTCGCCATGGTTTTGCACGATACATGCAACCAAGACGATGTCGCATCGGCGGCGGCTGAGACCCTAAAGGCGCTGGAAAAACCGTTCTATTTCGAGAGCATGCGCCTGGAGCTGGGCGCCAGCCTGGGCATTGCATTTTTTCCCGAGGACGGCCGCGATACGCACACCCTATTGCGCTGCGCCGACGTCGCCATGTATGTGTCTAAGGAGCAGCGCTACGGCTATTCCTTTTACCAGACCGACATCGATCGTCACTCGACGCGCCGGCTGGCCTTGATATCGGAACTGCGCAACGCCATCAGCGACGACCAGCTGCGGCTTTGCTTCCAACCCAAGATCAACCTCGACAGCATGGAACTGATCGGTTTCGAGGCCTTGGTGCGGTGGCAACATCCGCAACACGGTTTAATCCCGCCGGCCCAGTTCGTACCCTTCGCCGAACTCAGCGAGTCCATTCATCCGATGACCTATTGGGTGATGGAAAATGCCATACGCGAATGCCGCAAATGGCATCAACGCGGCCATATGATCTCCGTCTCGGTCAATCTCTCTACCCGCAATCTGTTAAACCAGGATTGCAGTGAAAAGCTCGAGACCCTGCTGGACCGATACGGACTCGCCCCCGAATACGTGGAGTTCGAAATCACCGAAAGCGCGCTTATCAAGGACCCGGAACGGGTGTTGAAAAACCTCAACCGTCTGCATCGCACCGGCGCACAACTGGCGATCGATGATTTCGGCACCGGCTATTCATCCATGGCCTATCTGAAACGCATGCCGCTGCACGCCCTGAAGATCGACCTGTCCTTCGTCACCCACATGCTGCAGGACAAACAGGATGAGATCATCGTCAAATCGACCATCAACCTGGCCCATAACCTGGGATTGACCGTGGTCGCCGAGGGCGTGGAGAATCGCCCCACCTTCGATGCCTTGCGCGGCTGCGGCTGCGACGTGGCGCAAGGCTATTTCATCGCCGCGCCGCTGCCACAATCAGAGCTCGAGGCCTGGATCAACAACAACGACTGGCATACCGCGAAGACGCGCTCGCGGCCCTGACTCACAATGGGGGTGGCGTACACGCGGGCTTATCGCTCACCGCCCGATAGTGTTGCATGGCGGCATCCATACCCGCTTGCAATTGATCGATGCGGGTTTCATGCGTGGGATGGGTGGAAAGAAACTCCGGCGGTGCATCGCCGCCCACCTTGGCCATGTTCTGCCACAGGGCGACGCTGGCGCGCGGATCGAAACCGGCCTTGGCCATCAAGGTCTGGCCGATCTCATCGGCCTCGCTCTCATGCACCCGGCTGAAGGGCAGCAATACCCCCACCTGGGCCCCCACCCCCAGCAGCCCCATGGCCTGTTGACGATAGGCGGTATTGTTAGCCGCCATCCAATTTTCCAGCAGCGCCAGGGTCTGATTGACCGCCAGGTTCTGAGAGACGCGTTCGTTGCCGTGCTGCGCCAACACATGGGCCACCTCATGTCCCATCACCGCCGCCAGTTGATCCGCGTTCTCCGCCACCGACAACAGCCCCTTGTAAACACCGATATGGCCGCCGGGCAGGGCGAAGGCGTTGACCATGTCTTGGTCGAATACCTGCACGTCCCAGTCGCGGCTGTACTGTTGCACCTGCGGCAAGGCGGTGATGGCATCGGCCACACACTGGACATAGCGATTGATGGCGGGGTCCTCAACCAGGGGCGTTTCCTGCTTCAATTGCTGGAAGGACTGCATGCCCATCGTCTCCATTTGGGATTCGGGCATAAAGGCCAATTGCTTACGGCCGGTGGGGGAAACGGCACACGCGGTCAAGCTCAACGACAACACAACTAGCGACAGTATTCTGGTCACGGCTTTGCTCTCCGATAAAACTCACTGCAGCAACTATACCCCCAATCGGCACCTTAAAGAATGGCGCGCCAGGCGTCACAGTGGACACGGGAACACCAGGCACGTAAGGTAAAGCGCACACCGACAACAACAATGCGGAGGAGATCACAGTGAAGTTAAAGGCCTTAATCCTGTCTTTACTCATCCCCATGAGCCTGGCGCTTCAACCCGCCTCGGCGGCCAGCGTGGCGATTCAACAAATGGCGGAGATCCTGCTGAACATGGAAAACACGCCCACACCCGCGCAGCACGAGGTGCTGAGACAGATCGCCGACGGCACCAACGTCACCGCTAACGAACAGGCGCTGGCCAAGGCCATGTTGAACATGAACGGTAGCGTCAAAGCGGAGGACAAGGACCTGGTCTGGGGGGTACTGCGCGACGTCGGCGCCTTCGAGGGCGAAAAGGAGCTGGCCAAGGTCCTCAACCAATTCGACACCAACGCCAATCCGGGGCTGCGCAAACGCTTGCAGAAGCTGCTGCCGCCGCAACCGAAACCTGAACCAGCGGCCGAGGCTCCGCCCGAACAAAGCTCTGAGCAAGCCTCCGGGGAGGCGACGGATACCGCAGCGCAATAGCATCGGGCGCCGCCCTGCGCCGCAAAAGCCCTCTCAGTCGAGGGCTTTTTTGTGCGCAATACTCACACACTAAACAGGGTCTTATCTTGCATTTAGGGTCCAACTCTGGTGAGATAGCCCACCCTACCAATTTAGTCAGTTACTACGAGAAGTCGATGAGCGGGGAGGACCATGCTGCGCCCAAGGATCGTCTGATCCAGGCGCTGATACAACTGCTGCCCCATGAGGCGGTACTGACCGAACCTGAAGAGCTGCGACCCTTCGAATGCGACGGCCTGTCCATGTACCGGCGCCTGCCCATGGTGGTGGTGCTGCCGGACACCGTGGACCAGGTGCGCCGCATCATGCGTCTGTGTCACCAACTCCAGGTGCCGGTGGTCGCCCGTGGCGCGGGCACTGGGCTGTCCGGCGGCGCCCTGCCGCTGGAAGAAGGCGTGCTGCTGAGCCTGGCGAAGTTCAACAAGATTCTCGACCTAGATGCCCGGAATGCGATGGCCACGGTGCAACCCGGGGTGCGCAACCTGGCCATCTCCGAGGCGGCCGCGCCTCATAACCTCTATTATGCGCCGGACCCCTCGTCCCAGATCGCCTGCACCATCGGCGGCAACGTGGCGGAGAATTCCGGCGGCGTGCACTGCCTCAAGTACGGCCTGACGGTGCACAACATCCTGCAACTCAAGATCGTCACCGTAGACGGTGAACTCCTCACCGTCGGCGGCGAGACCCTGGACAGCCCCGGCTACGACCTGCTGGCACTGATGACCGGTTCGGAAGGCATGCTCGGCGTCATCGTCGAGGTGACGGTGAAACTGCTGCCCAAACCGGAACGGGCCCAGGTGGTGTTGGCCGCCTTCGACGATGTGGCCCGAGCGGGCGAGGCGGTGGGCGCCATCATCGCCGCCGGCATCATCCCCGCCGGGCTGGAGATGATGGACCGGCTGGCCATCCAGGCGGCCGAGGATTTCGTCCATGCCGGCTATCCGCGCGACGCCGAGGCGATCCTGCTGTGCGAGCTGGACGGCACCAATGCCGAGGTCTCGGAACAGATCATGACCGTGCGCCGGGTGCTCAAGGAACGCGGCGCCACCGAGGTGCGCACCGCCCGCGACGAGGCCGAGCGCCAGCTGTTCTGGAAGGGACGCAAGTCGGCGTTTCCCGCGGTGGGGCGCATCGCGCCCGACTATTACTGCATGGACGGCACCATCCCGCGGCGCCAGCTGCCCGAGGTGCTGCGCCGCATCAGCCAACTTTCACAAGATTTCCAGCTGCCGGTGGCCAATGTCTTCCACGCCGGCGACGGCAACCTGCACCCGCTGATCCTGTTTGACGCCAACCAGCCCGGCGAGCTGGAGCGCACCGAAGCATTCGGCCGTAAAATCCTGGAACTGTGCGTGGACGTGGGCGGCACCATCACCGGCGAACACGGGGTGGGCATGGAGAAGATCGATCAGATGTGCGTCCAGTTCCGCAGCGCCGAGCTGAGTCAGTTCCACGCCCTCAAGGCGGCCTTCGATCCGGACGGCCTGCTCAACCCCGGCAAGGCCGTGCCCACCCTGCACCGCTGTGCCGAATTCGGCGCCATGCATGTCCACAAGGGCCAGCTGCCCCACCCCGAGTTGGAGCGTTTTTGATGGTCGAACACGATCTGAGCGCGGCGCTGCAACAGCAGGTGCAGCAGGCGGCGCAGGAAAAGCGCCCCTTGAACATCGTCGGCGGCGGCAGCAAGGCCATGCTCGGCCGCATCGCCGCGGGCGAGACCTTGGATGTGAGCGGCCAACGCGGCATTGTCGATTACGATCCGCGCGAGCTGGTGCTCAGCGCCCGCGCCGGCACGCCCTTAGCAGAGATCGAGCAGGCCCTCGCCGACAACAATCAGATGCTCGCCTTCGAGCCCCCCCATTTCGCCGCCAGCGCCACCCTGGGCGGCACCGTCGCCTGCGGCCTCTCCGGCCCGCGCCGCCCCTACGTCGGCGCGGCGCGCGATTTCGTACTCGGTTGCCAGCTGCTCAACGGCAAGGGCGAGATCCTGCGCTTCGGCGGCCAGGTGATGAAAAATGTCGCCGGTTACGACGTCTCGCGCCTGATGGCCGGCGCCTGGGGCACCCTGGGCGTATTGCTGGAAATCAGTCTCAAGGTACTGCCCCGACCCGCCGCCAGCGCCACCCTGTTTCACGAATGCAGCGCCGCGCGTGCCATTGAACTCATGAGCGGTCTGTTGAGCCAGGCCCTGCCCGTCGATGGCGCCTGCTACTACAAGGGCCAGTGTTATGTGCGACTGGCGGGCAGCGCCCAGTCGGTCGTTGAAGCCCAGCGCAAACTGCCGGGCGAAAGCCTCAATGCGCGCAGTCATTTCTGGCAGCGGCTGCGCGAGCAGCAGCTCTCCTTTTTCAACAGCGACACCCCGCTGTGGCGCATCGTGGTGAAACCGGATACCCCGCCGCTGCCCCTCGCCGGCGACTGGCTGCTGGACTGGGGCGGCGCCCAGCGCTGGCTGATCAGCGACCTGGACGCGCAACAGATTCGCAACAAGGTGCAGCAACACGGCGGCCACGCCACCCTGTTCCGCGGCGGCGACCGCGACGCTGAGATCTTCCAGCCCTTGGCGCAACCGCTGCGCGCGTTGCAGCAACGCCTGAAGCACAGTTTCGATCCGAACGGCATCTTCAACCCCGGCCGCATGTACGCAGAGTTATAAGCATGCAGACCCGTATCGATCCCGACTTAAAACAACGCGAGGACGTCGCCGAGGCCGATACCATCCTGCGCGCCTGCGTCCACTGCGGCTTCTGCACCGCCACCTGCCCCACCTATCAACTGCTGGGTTCTGAGCTGGACGGCCCGCGCGGCCGCATTTACTTGATCAAAGATCTGCTTGAAGGCAGAGAGGCCACGGAGAAGACGCGCCTGCACCTAGACCGCTGTCTCACCTGCCGCGCCTGCGAGACCACCTGCCCCTCGGGTGTGCGCTACGGTCGACTGGTGGAGATCGGTCGTGACCTGGTGGAGGAAAAGACCGAGCGGCCGCTGGGCGAACGCATACTGCGCAAGGCCTTGCTTGAAGTCCTGCCCGACACCAAGCGTTTCAATCTGGTGCTCAAGATCGGACGCCTGCTGAGGCCGTTGCTGCCCGCCACGCTGAAGAAAAAACTGCCGCCACAAAAGACCGCCGCGCCCCGGCCCACCACCCGACACGCGCGCCGCATGCTGACCCTGGAGGGCTGCGTGCAACCACTCACCACCCCCAACACCAACGCCGCCGCGGCACGGGTATTGGATCGGCTCGGCATCTCGCTCATCAGCGCCGAGCGGGCCGGTTGCTGCGGCGCCGTCAATCAGCACTTGTCGGATACGGAAACCGCCAAACAGCGCATGCGCAATAACATCGACGCCTGGTGGCCCCAGGTGCAAGACGGCGCGGAGGCCATCGTGCTCAGCGCCAGCGCCTGTGGCCTGATGGTGAAGGAGTACGGCCAAGTATTAAAGAATGATCCCGATTATGCCGGCAAGGCCCGGCATATCAGCAGCATGACTCGCGACCTGAGCGAAGTGCTGCGCGACGAGGATCTGAGTGAATTCAAGCATGTCGGCAAGGGCATCCAGGCGGCCTATCATTCTTCCTGTACCTTGCAACACGGCCAGCAGCTCGGCGGCGCGGTGGAAGCCATCCTGCAGCGCTGCGGCTACGCATTAACGCCGGTACCCGACAGCCATCTGTGCTGCGGCGCCGCCGGCACCTACACGATTCTGCAACCCCAGTTGTCGCAGCAATTGCTGCACAACAAACTCGAAGCACTGCAGGGCGGCCAGCCCGATGTCATCGCCACGGCCAACGTGGGCTGCCAGCTGCATCTGGAGAGCGAGGCAGGGATTCCTGTAAAACACTGGATAGAGTTATTGGATCAAGCTTAATTTCGATAAACGCAACGGAGACAAACATCATGACCACAAAATCCTTCCATCCCCCGCAGCGCACCCTGATGGGCCCGGGTCCCTCGGACGTCAACCCGCGCATCCTGGAGGCCATGTCACGCCCCACCATCGGCCACCTCGATCCCGTCTTCGTCGCCATGATGGACGAGATGAAGGAGCTGCTGAAATACGCCTTTCAGACCCAGAACGAACTCACCATGCCGGTCTCGGCGCCGGGCTCCGCCGGCATGGAGACCTGCTTCGTCAATCTGGTCGAGCCGGGCGACAAAGTGATCGTGTGCCAAAACGGCGTCTTCGGCGGCCGCATGAAGGAAAACGTGGAACGCTGCGGCGGCACCGCCGTCATGGTCGAGGACGACTGGGGCAAGGCGGTGGATCCCAACAAAGTGGAGGAGGCGCTCAAGGCCAATCCCGATGCCAAGATCGTCGCCTTTGTCCACGCCGAAACCTCCACCGGGGCACAATCTGATGCCAAGACCCTCACCGAGATTGCCCACCGGCACGACTGCCTCACCATCGTCGATGCCGTGACTTCATTGGGCGGTACGCCGCTGCGGGTGGACGATTGGGCCATCGACGCCATCTACTCCGGCACCCAGAAGTGTCTCTCCTGCACCCCCGGCCTGTCACCGGTGAGCTTCAGCGAACGCGCCCTGGAGAAGATCCGCAAGCGCTCTTCGAAAGTGCAGAGCTGGTTCCTCGACCTGAATCTGGTCATGGGCTACTGGGGCGGCGCAGGCAAGCGCGCCTACCATCACACCGCGCCCATCAACGCCCTGTACGGGCTGCACGAGGCACTGGTGATCCTCAAAGAGGAAGGCCTGGAAAACGCCTGGGCGCGCCACGCCAAACATCACCAGGCCCTGCGCGCCGGGCTGGAGGCCATGGGCCTCAACTTCGTGGTCCACGCAGAGGAGCGCCTGCCCCAGCTCAACGCCGTCACCATTCCCGAGGGCGTTGACGATGCGGCGGTGCGCACCACCCTGCTCAAGGATTATTCCTTGGAGATCGGCGCCGGGCTCGGCGTCATGGCCGGCAAGGTGTGGCGCATCGGCCTCATGGGTCATGCCTGCAACGCGCGCAATGTCTACCTCTGCCTGGGCGCCCTGGACGACGTGCTGGGCCGCGTAAAGGCGCCGGTGGAACACGGCGTGGCGCTCGCAGCGGCGCAGCAGGTGCTGGCCGGTTAAGCCGGTCATGGTGCGCAGTGCGCACCCTACACCTACGCCGCTCTGATATAGCGGACCTTGGCGACAAGGTCCGCTTTTTTGTGCCTGCAGGGAACACGCCGATCAATGCTATAATTTGCGCGCCTATCTAAAAAAATTATAAGGGGTCATTATTTATGCTGTTACGCAAGGCTTCTATCCTCGCCCTCCTCACTCTTGCCAGCGCTAGCGCCCATGCCGCGGTCGAACCCATCCTGACCACCGGCTATGAATTCGGCGGCGACGAGCTGGTGCAAACCACCACCACCGATTTGAATGCCGGCGGCGGCATCAGCTTCGGTGCCGGACTCAGCTTCACACCCGACCATTCGACCATGAGCCTGCGGGTGGTACTGCACTACTTGTTTAATAGCGTCGAGTTCAACTCACCCGACGGTGACGCCGAGGCCGACAGTTTTCCGCTAGAGCTGGGGCTGTTCAAGACCTGGGACCGGCACGAATTCGGTGTCGGCCCCAGCATCCACATCAACCCCACCTACCAGATCTCATCCAGCAGTCCGCTCCTGAATGGCGAAGTCGATTTTGATAACGCCACCGGCGTGTTTCTGGCATACCACTACATCTTTTCCCGGGCGGAAACCGCCAGCTATACCACCGATACCTATATCGCGGTCAAGCTGCGCGCCATGGACTACGAAACGGGGAATACCCAGATCGACGCCGACAGCCTGGGGCTGTATATCGGTGCCAAGTTTTAACCAGCCCCGCTTTTTCTTTACACTGTGGCGATCGACCGCTGACCAAGGGAATCCGCCGTGTCTGACAAACTCCTGATCTGCACCGACCTGGACCGTACCCTGCTGCCCAATGGCGAAGCACCCGAGTCCGCCGCCGCCAGAGCGCACTTCGCCGCGCTGGTGCAACGTCCCGATGTGGATGTGGCCTATGTCACCGGCCGCCACCAGGCGCTGGTGCTCGCCGCCATCGAAGAATACCGACTCCCCACACCCGATTACGTCCTGGGCGACGTGGGCAGCACCATCTACGAAATTCAATCAGGCGAATGGCGTCTCTGGCAGGAGTGGCAGGACGAAATCGCCCCCTGCTGGGCCGGCTATACCCATGATCGCCTGGCCGCGCTGTTCGAGGACATGGAACTGCTCACCCAACAGGAGCCCGAAAAACAGAACACCTTCAAACTCAGCTATTACGTACCCGAAACAACCGACGTGGACGCCCTGTTGCAGGACATGCAGCAACGCCTACAGCGAAACAACATTCGCGCCAGCCTGATCTGGAGCGTCGACGACTTGGAACACGTGGGCCTGCTGGATCTGCTGCCGCAGAACGCCACCAAACTGCACGCCGTCGAGTTTCTAATGCAGCGCAAGGGCTACGCCCACGACAAAACCCTGTTCGCCGGCGACAGCGGCAATGACCTGGCGGTGATGGCCAGTGAGGTGAATTCAGTCCTGGTCGCCAATGCCCGCGCAGACGTGCGGCAACAGGCCCGCGAACAGGCGGCGCAACACGGCAACACGGATCATCTCTACGTGGCGCGGGGGGATTTTCTCGGGATGAACGGCAACTACAGCGCCGGGATTGTGGAAGGCTTGGTCCACTTTATGCCGTGGACCAGGGCTTGGCTTGCGGCCGACTAAAGATCGTCGTCGAACAGGTCGTCTGACCAGTCGTCACCCAATTGCTGGCGCAGGCGCTTGAGCTCGGACAAACGCTCCAGTCTGCGGCGCACCTCAAGCTTGGTCAGGTTACTCTCCGCAGCGGTGACCGCCGCTTCACTCGCGTCGTCGTCATCGAACATGTCGTCATCCTCGTCAGAGACCAGACCCTCTTCATCGTCGTCGTCATCACGCATACTTCTCTCCTTACTCTGCGAGATAAATCTCAGACCCTTGCCGTGACAGGGTGGTTCCCCGGCACCTGGCCGGTCTCGGCGGAAGTTTTATAAGGTAGAACGCGGATTATTACAATATGTTTTCAACGCCGCAGCCACCTGACTTTTAGGAAAACAGGCGCGTGGCGGCCTGGATGGGGCGAGTCAAACGAAAACGCCCCGGCGCTGACCGGGGCGTGGGGTATCGCGGCGGGCCGCTGCTTACGAACCGATAACGCCGCCGTCCTTGCGGGTGATGACCAGCGTTGAGTCGCGGGGGACCGTCACCCCGTCGAACGGCGCCGGGAAATTCGTCAAGCTCGGATCACCGTTGCCTGGGTGTTGGGTGTTGACGAACATGGTGCGGCGGTCCGGGGTGACCGCAATGCCCGTGATTTCGTCGCCGCTGACCCCGGTCAGCAGTCGGCGCAGCTCGCCGGTGGCGGTATCGGCCACCAACATCTGATTGTTCAAACCGTCCTTCTGACCGCCGTCGGTCTGGATAAACAGGCGGCCGTCGGGATCGGCCCACAGGCCGTCGGGATCGCTGTAACTGTCTTCCGTTCCGTGGCTGTCGCTGGCGATCAGGAAGATCTCCCATTGGAAGGTGGTGCCCAGGTGGTCGTCGCTGTCATGCCACTTGATGATATGACCGTCGGGATTGGGCGCCTGCGGATTGGGACCGGTGGCCGTATCGCGCCGGCTGTTGTTGGTCAGTGTGCAATAGACATCGCCGTTGGGGGCTACCGTGGTCCACTCGGGACGATCCATGGGAGTGGCGCCGACGATATCGGCGGCCAGGCGGGCGAAGGTCAATACCTCGGCCTGATCGGCGAATTTCGCTGCCAGGGCCGGATTGTCAATGCTCAGTTCCAGCCATTCGCCGCTGCCGTCGTCGTGGAATTTGGCGACATAGAGTCGGCCATGGTCCAGCGGACTCTGGCCCTGGGCGCGCATGGCGCGCCAATTATCGTCGGAAACAAATTTGTAGATATAGTCGAAGCGTTCGTCATCGCCCATGTAACCGACCACGCGGCCGCCGCGCCCCAGCGTCAGGGCGATGCCCTCGTGCTTGAAACGGCCCAGAGCGGTGCGCTTGACGGGGGTTCGCGTGGCGTCCATGGGATCGATTTCCACGATCCAGCCGAAACGGTTTTCCTCGTTGATGTAATCGGCATCGGACAGATCAAAGCGGCGGTCGAAGGTCTCCCAGCCGTAGCCGAACCCGCCGGCGCTGAAACCGTAACGCGCCTGCGCCTCGCTGGGCACCCAAGTGGTCTGTTGATTGGTCGCGCCAAAGTAACCGTTGAAGTTTTCCTCGCAGGTAAGATAGGTGCCCCAGGGGGTTTCACCGTTGGCGCAGTTGTTGACCGTACCCAGCGGGACATTGCCGTTAGGGGTCTGGAGCAAGCCATGGCCGGCCACCGGGCCGCTGAAACTCACCGGGGTGTTGACGTGGATACGGCGCGCGCGGTGGCTGCGCAGCTGGCGCCACTTGGCGCCGATTTTTTTGATCTCAACCACGGACACACCGTGAGCGTGCTGGGAGACGCGCACATCCTCCAGGCTGGTGGGTGCCGGCTTGCCGAGCACATGCCGGTTGCCGCCGAACTCATGATTGATACAGAGCAGGCCGTGATCGTCACCGCCGCGGCCGAATTTGCCGTGCCGCAGGGGAAAATAGCTCATGCCGTCATGGCCGATGCCGATCTGTTGCGCCTGGTCGGCGGCGGTGGGCGGATAGCTGAAGGCCGGGCCACCGGGCTCCAGGGGCTCGCCCCAGGGAATCAGGACATCGAATTCATAATCCGGCGAAATACTGGGCCAGGGGCCGCTGCCCTCGGCGACGGGAACCGGGGTGAAATCCATCAATGGCCCCCCTTGCGCATGCGGTCCGCCACGCTCCGGTCTGCCCGCCCACGGCGGCGGCGCTGCAAATGCCAGCCCCGAGCCGGCAAAGAAGCTGCTGGCCGCCATGGCCAGACCACCGGCCAGCACTTTGCGCCGCGAGATATGGACGTTGAGCACGTCGGCGAAAGGCCGGTTGTTTGATTTGTTACTAATGCCGTCGTCGTGATTCATGGTGTTCCTCCGCTCCTTGATATCGCATGGGTGGGTATAAGATCAAGGACGAAGTTAGCAGCAAAATATTGCGACTCGGTGACATTAAACAACGATTAACTTGCACAAGAACAGGCTGGAAATTACAGTCATCGCCCCATCTTCACCCTGGACTCTGTCTTGGCGACGCGCTTCAATCTCATGCTTGAAGACACGCTTGAGCGCGGACTCAGACGACGAATGAAAACACGGTGGAATATGGGTGAGGTTTGGCAAGATGTGACTCCGCGCACTACGGCGCTTCGAACGTCAAGCCCGCCTGTCGCAGGCCCGCGGTCAGGTCCGCCATGGCCTGCTCAACACCGCGCCGACCACGAAAACCCAGCTCGATATGCCGGCCCCTGCCGAGATGGGGCAGGCTGAACAGTTTGACCCCGGGATGGCGGTCGATCAGCCTCTCCATGAGTTCCACCAGCTCGCTCTCGCCCACGTCGAAGACCTTGAGCGACAATTCCTGCAGCGGTTCAAGTTCGGCGCGGTACTCGTGCTGCAACACCCACTCCAGCATGGGCCAGGCCATCTCGGGAAACCCGGGGAAGAAGTGATGCCGCCGCAGGCTGAAACCGGGCACGCGATTGATCGGATTGGGGATCAGGCGACTGCCGACGGGCAGGTCCGCCATCTTGACGCGGTGGGGATAGGCCGCGGCGCCGAAGCGCGCTTCGATTTCAGCCAGCGCCCCGGCATGGGCATGGAGCTCGACGCCCGCGGCCAGGGCCGCGCAGCGGCGGGTGACATCATCGGGGGTGGCACCGATGCCGCCGAAACAGAACACCGGCTGCTGGGCCGCCAGGGTTCGGCTGAGCTGCGCAATCAAGGCGTCCTCCTCGTCAGGGAGAATACTCACCCAGGTCAATTGCCAGCCGATGGGCCGCAGGGTCTCGCGCACATGGTCGAAATGGCGGTCGCGACGGCTGCCATAAAGGATTTCATCGCCGATAATGATCAAACCTGCCTGGGCGCTGCTCACCGCCGCCTCCTGTTCGGTGTAGAGCCGTCACTTTATCACCGCCCATGCGCCAGCCAAACCCCGCCCATGTGGCTGCGACGAAGCCGGTCAAAAACAAAAGGCCCCGCCGTTGCCGGCGGGGCCTTTGTTTTGCGGCATTTTGGCGGCGTTACATCATGCCGCCCATGCCCCCCATGCCGCCCATATCGGGCATGGCCGGTGCGCCGCCATCCTTTTGCGGCTTATCGGCCACCATGGCTTCGGTGGTCAGCATCAGGCCGGCGATGGAGCCGGCATTCTGCAGCGCCGAACGGGCCACCTTGGTGGGATCCAGGATACCCATTTCGAACATGTCGCCGTATTCACCGGTGGCAGCGTTGTAACCAAAGTTACCTGTGCCTTCGGCCACCTTGTTGACGATGACGGAGGGTTCTTCACCGGCGTTAGCAACGATCTGACGCAGCGGCTCTTCCATGGCGCGGCGCGCGATCTTGATACCGATGTCCTGATCGTGGTTGGCGCCGCTCAGATCCTTGATGCCTTGCAGGGCACGGATCAGGGCGACACCGCCGCCGGGCACCACGCCCTCTTCCACCGCGGCACGGGTGGCGTGCAGGGCGTCATCGATGCGGTCCTTCTTCTCCTTCATTTCCACTTCGGTGGCGGCACCGACCTTGATCACCGCCACGCCGCCGGCCAGCTTGGCGACGCGTTCCTGCAGTTTTTCACGGTCGTACTCGGAGCTGGTCTCTTCCAGTTGGGCGCGGATCTGGCCCACACGGGCGTCGATCTCCGACTTGGTACCGGCGCCGTCGACCACCACGGTGTTGTCCTTGCTGATGACGATCTTCTTGGCGCTCCCCATCTGCTCCAGGGTGGCACTCTCCAGGGACAGGCCGACCTCTTCCGAGATCACCTGGCCGCCGGTAAGAATGGCGATGTCCTGCAGCATGGCCTTGCGGCGGTCGCCGAAGCCCGGGGCCTTGACCGCGGCCACCTTGAGGATGCCGCGCATGTTGTTGACCACCAGAGTGGCCAGGGCTTCGCCTTCTACGTCTTCGGCGATGATCATCAGCGGCTTGCCGGCCTTGGCGGCGCCTTCCAGCAGCGGCAGCAGTTCGCGGATGTTGGAGACCTTCTTGTCGCAGATCAGGATGTAGGGATCATCCAGCTCGACCTGCATCTTCTCGGCGTTGCTGACAAAGTAAGGCGACAGATAGCCACGGTCGAACTGCATCCCCTCGACCACCTCCAGCTCGTCCTGCAGACCGGTGCCCTCTTCGACGGTGATCACGCCTTCCTTGCCGACCTTGTCCATGGCCTGGGCGATCAGCTCGCCGATCACGGTGTCGGAGTTGGCGGAGATCGTGCCCACCTGGGTGATGGACTTGTTGTCGGTGCACGGCTTGGAGAGCTTCTGCAGCTCTTCCACAGCAGCGATGACGGCCTTGTCGATGCCGCGTTTCAGATCCATGGGATTCATACCGGCGGCGACGGCTTTCATACCCTCGTTCAAAATACTCTGGGCCAGCACGGTGGCGGTGGTGGTGCCGTCCCCGGCAATGTCGGCGGTCTTAGAGGCCACTTCCTTGACCATCTGCACGCCCATGTTTTCGAACTTGTCTTCCAGTTCGATCTCCTTGGCGACGGAAACACCGTCCTTGGTGACGGTGGGCGCGCCGAAGCTCTTTTCCAACACCACGTTGCGGCCCTTGGGACCGAGGGTCACTCTGACCGCATTGGCCAGGACGTTGACCCCGTCCAGCATTTTGCGACGTGCCTTTGAAGAAAAATTGATTTCCTTAGCAGCCATTACTTGATTCCTCCAAATACTTTAAATAAGTAGTTATTCGACGATAGCGAAGATGTCGTCTTCACGCATCACCAGATAGTCTTCACCTTCGACCTTGACCTCGGTGCCGGCGAATTTGCCGAACAATATCTTGTCGCCGGTTTTGACATCCAGGGCTGCCTTGTCGCCGTTATCCAGCACACGACCCGCACCTGCGGCCACGACTTCACCCATGATGGGTTTTTCCTGAGCCGACCCCGGCAGCACGATGCCGCCGGAGGTCTTCTCTTCGCTTTCCAGGCGTTTTACCACAACGCGATCATGCAAAGGACGAATATTCACTGTTGCGTTCCTCCTAAAGAAACAAATTAATAAAGTTATTGTTACCGATAATTGTTAGGGGGCGCTCGCGGCCGATGCACGGGCGAGCGCCGAGAGTGATATTTGGGACGCTTTTCAGGATTTCAAGGGGGACGAGTGTGATTTTTTTACAGCGGCCGGAGGCCGGGGCGCGCCATCAGGCCGGGGGCGCCGCCGTGCCGCTTGCCGGCTTTTTCTTGTTCTTGCTCGCCTTTTTCTTTGCCGCTTTCTTTTTTACGACCTTTGTTTCGGCTGTCTTTGCCGCCTTTTTCTTCACGGCCTTCTTCACGGCCTTTTTCTTGGCGCCGGCCTTATTCTTCGCCGGCGTGTCGTCAGGGGCCGCAGGGCGGCCCTCCAGCCAGCGGCCGACCACGTGCTTGATATCATCAAACTCCCGTTCCATGACCGCGCTCGCCGAATGCAAGGCCTGACGCCCTTTCTCCACCAACCCCGTCTCCTGTGCCAAGCGTTGATCCACGTCCTGCTCGGCCAGACACCAGTCCTGCTCCGGCGAACCGCCGACGAAACCGCGCCGCTCGGCGCGCAGATAGGCGGCCTCGCGTATCAGCTGGTTACGTTCTTCAAGGGTGACGTGCCGTCCAAACACCGCGGTCTTGGCGGATTGGCCGAGCCCCTTTATCTTGATTTTTCCCTTACTGACATCCTGCGAAAACTCCTGCAAATAGGGTATGAACTTGTCGCCGAACTTTTCCAGTGCGAACTCACCGAACTCGCGCGTACTGCGACCGGCGGCAAGCATTTGCTCCAGCGCATCTTTGAGATACGCCCTGGCGGACTCGTATGTCGATTTATTTAGCGGATCACCCTGGGTCATTACAAAAGCTCCTCTTGAAAATTAAAGAATAGGTACGGTCGAGTCTCAGCCTGGATTATAGTTCACTGAAGGGTATGGTTTCGTACCGGCGGGTGATTATTTTCTGCTGCCGCGATCCCGGGGAGAAATCCCGGCTAGATAGAGTTGCGCAGGCTCAACTCCGGGGGATAGGGATCAAAATAGTATTGCCCGGCCAGATAGCGGTCACCGTTGCGGCCGAGATGATGCTTGAGCAGGGTCACCGGCACCACCAAGGGCACCCGCCCCCGACGATAGGCCTCGATCAGCCCGGCCAGCTCCTGCCGGTCCCGCCCCGGCAACTGACGTTTGAAATAACCCAGCAGGTGATACAGCACGTTGGAATGACGCTTGCGATTGGCCGGGC